>Ga0222423_1000109_pt1 | contig 83472 bp, 74 predicted proteins | sample 3A0metagenome_FD_182472 | JGI IMG/M metagenome (GOLD analysis project Ga0222423, IMG submission 182472) | Enriched microbial communities from leaf-cutter ant dump, University of Wisconsin, Madison, United States - 3A0 (version 2) | ecosystem: Environmental > Terrestrial > Nest > Insects nest >...
GCCCTTCTGGTCCAGCTCGTTGAAGTGCTCCCAGTTCGCCCACTTGGGCACGAGGTTGGAGTTGGCCAGCAGCACGCGCGGCGCGTTCTCGTGGGTCTTGAACACGCCCACGGGCTTGCCGGACTGGATGAGCAGCGATTCGTCGGCTTCGAGCTTGCGCAGCTGCGCGAGGATTTCGTCGAAGCATTCCCAGTTGCGCGCGGCGCGGCCGATGCCGCCGTAGACGACGAGGGCCTGGGGGTTCTCGGCCACGTCGGGGTCCAGGTTGTTCTGGAGCATGCGATAGGCGGCTTCGGCCAGCCAGTTCTTGCAGTGCAGCGCGGTGCCGCGCGGCGCGCGGATGGTGCGCGAGGCGTCGTAGCGGGGGTCGGCGGGGGCGAGGATGGCGTCGTTGGCGTTCATGGCAAAACTCCTGGGGTGGGTGTTCACTGGTGGCTGGGCAGGCAGGCGGTGAGCGGCGCGGGCCAGGCGCTCCCGGCCGCCCACAGGCGCATGGCTTCGATGTCGGGGGCGAGGTAGCGGTCTTGTTCGAGGAAGGCCACCTTCCCGCGGATGGCGGCGAATTGCGCCTCGATCAGCGGGGAGGATTTCAGCGAGCGGTCGAACTCCATGCCCTGCGCGGCAGCCATGGCCTCGATGCCCACGATCACGGCCGTGTTGCGGGCCATGTCCAGCAGGCGCCGCGCGGCATAGGTGGCCATGGAAACGTGGTCTTCCTGGTTGGCCGAGGTGGGCAGGCTGGTCACGCTGCTGGGGTTGGCCAGGCACTGGTTCTCGGCGGCCAGGGCGGCGGCCGTGACCTGCGCGATCATGAAGCCCGAGTTCACGCCGCTGTCGCGGATCAGGAAGGCGGGCAGGCCCGACAGGCCGGTATCGAGCAGCAGCGCGAGGCGCCGCTCCGAGATGGCGCCGATCTCGGACAGTGCCAGCGCGACGATGTCGGCCGCGAAGGCAACGGGCTCGGCGTGGAAGTTGCCGCCCGAGATCACCTCCCCCGTATCGGTGAACACCAGCGGGTTGTCCGACGCGGCATTCGCCTCGGTGCGCAGCACGCGCGCGGCGTGCGCGAGGTTGTCCAGGCACGCGCCCATGACCTGGGGCACGCAGCGGATCGAGTACGGGTCCTGCACGCGGCCGCAGTTCGGGTGCGAGGGGTCGATCTCGCTGCCGTCGAGCAGCGCGCGCACGGCGGCGGCCACCGCGATCTGCCCCGGCTGGCCGCGCGCTGCGTGGATGCGCGCATCGAACGGCTTGACCGAGCCCTTGATGGCTTCGAGCGACAGGCCGCCGGCGACCAGTGCGGCGCAGAACACGTCCTCCGCGCCGAACAGCCCGGCCAGCGCCAGCGCGGTGGACACCTGCGTGCCGTTGAGCAGCGCCAGCCCTTCCTTCGGCCCCAGCACGAAAGGCTCCAGCCCGGCGGCGCGCATGGCCTGGGCGCCGGATACCACCGCGCCATTCACCTTGGCCTGCCCCTCGCCGATCAGCACGCAGGCCAGGTGCGCCAGCGGCGCCAGGTCGCCCGACGCGCCCACCGAGCCCTTGGCCGGGATCACGGGCAGCACATTGGCGTTGGCGAGCTGCAGCAGCGCGTCCACGATCTCGGGCCGCATGCCCGAGTGCCCGCGCGCCAGGCTGACGGCCTTGGTGGCCAGCACCAGGCGCACCACGCCGTCGGGCAGCGCCTCGCCCGTGCCCACGCTGTGCGACAGCACCAGGTTGCGCTGCAGTTCGGCCAGCCGGTCGTGGGCGATCTTGGTGCTGGCGAGCTTGCCAAAGCCGGTGTTGATGCCGTAGACCACCTGGTCTTCATCGACGATGCGCTGCACCGTGGCCAGCGCGGCGCGCATGCCGGCCTGCGCCGCGCCGTCGAGCTGCAGCCGCACACCGCCCGCGTGGATGCGGCGCAGTTGCGCCAGCGTGACGTGGCCGGGATCAAGGGTGATGGAGGTGGTCATGGCGACAGTCCTGTCTATACAAGTAGTGATCAAAAAAAGAGGGGCAATGCCTGGCCTGGTTCTTAGCTGGCCACGGGGTGGCCGTCGGTGCGGAAACGGCTGCCCAGCCGGTAGCGCGAGGCCGGGTGCAGGCAGCGCACCACGGTCACGGGCACGCCGCGCCACCAGGTGCGGCGCGTGAGCAGCAGGCAGGGCTCGGCGGCGGGCATTTCCAGCAGCGCCGCTTGCTCGGGCGTGGGCAGCACGGCGTCCACCACGTGCTCCACCTGGTCGAAGGGCACGTGGCGCAGCAGGTATTCGGACGGCGTTTGCGCCGCAAAGTCCTGCGCCAGGAAGTCCGGCGCCATGGCGGGGTTGACGTGCCGGTCTTCGAGCTGCACCGGCACGCCGTTCTCGCGGTGCAGGCACTGCGCGTGGAACACCGAGGCGCCGGTGCGCAGGTCCAGCGCGGCGGCCACGTCCAGCGCCGCGGCCGTGCGCCGCAGCGCCAGCATGGTGCAGCGGTAGTCGTGCCCGCGCTGGCGGATTTCGCTCGCGAGGTTCGCTATCTGCAGCAGCGTGGACTGGGGCTTGTCCTCGGCCACGAAGCTGCCCACGCCCGCCACGCGCACGATGCGGCCCTGCTCGGCCAGCTCGCGCAGCGCGCGGTTGGCCGTCATGCGCGAGACGCCGAACTGCGCCACCAGTTCGTGCTCGGACGGCAGCCGGTCGCCCGCGCGCCACTGGCCCGACTGGATGCCGCGCACGATGTGTTCCTTGACCTGCTCGTACAGGGCGGCGGCGGGCGCCGCCGCCGGAGCGGAGTCCGGGCGGCGGACAGGGTTGGAGGTGCGAGAGGAGGCGGCGCGGGTCATGGCACGATGGAGTTGTATATACAGGTTAACTGAACTCCGTGGCATCGGTCAACCCCCTCCCCGGATTTTCCGGGAGAACCCAGACACCTCAGGCTGCGTGCAGATCGTCCCCGGACAGCACCGGCAGCAGCACCCGTACCTCCAACCCTGGCTGGGCGTTGCGCAGTTCCAGGCTGCCGCCGTGCGCCTGCGCCACCAGGCGGCACAGGTACAGGCCCAGGCCCACCCCGCCGGTGGCGCGCTGGCGCGCGCTGTCGGGGCGGTAGAAGGCCTGCGCGAGCCGGGCCAGGTGCTCGGGCGGCACGCCGGGGCCATAGTCGCGCACGGTGAGTTCAAGCTGCACGCCCTGCCAATGCAGATGCAGCTCGGGCGGCGGCGCGGCGCTGCCGCCAGGATGCGGGCTGTGGCGCAGGCTGTTGTCCAGCAGGTTGCGCAGCAGCAGGCGCATGCGCGCGCGGTCCAGCGCCAGCGGCGCCAGGGCGGGCGGCGCATGCACGCGGATGGCGGCCGCGCCCGGGTGGCGCGCGCCCAGTTCGGCAATGACTTCGCGCGCCAGGGCGGGCAGGTCCACCGCCTCGCGCTGCAGCGCGGCGTGGGGGACGGCCAGGCGTTCGCTCTCCAGCAGGTCGGTGATGATGCGCGCCATCTCGCCCAGATCGCGCAGCAGCGCCTGGCGCGGCGCCTGGGCCGCGGCAGCCTCGGGCAGCAGCTCGGCATTGAGGCGTGCGCGCGTCAGCGGGCTGCGCAGCTCGTGGCTCAGGGCCAGCAGCAGCGCGCGCTTGGCGTCCAACATCTGGTGGATGTCGCTGCCCATGGTGTTGATGGTGGCGGCCAGCTGGCCCAGCTCGTCGGGCCGGTGCGCGTGGCGCACGGGAATGGGCTGGTCGAATGCGCCGGCGCCGAAGCGCTGCGCGCCGGCACGGATGTCGTCGAGCGGGCGCAGCAGGCGGCGCACGTACAGGTAGGCCAGCGCGGTCAGCAGCAGCAGCGCGCCAAGCGTCATCCAGGCCACGCGCGGACGCTTTTCCCAGCCCAGCACGTGCAGGCCGAACTCCAGCCGGTGGCCGTCCGCCGTGGTGCGGCGCAGCAGGTTCTGGTCGGCGCCGTCATGCCAGGGCGGCTCGCGCCCCGTGGCGTCGCCCAGCCAGCCGCGGCGCGGCAGCCCTGGGTGCGAGGCCCAGTTGACCCGGGGGCCCTCGATGCGGATGGTGATGGGCAGGCGCTGCGCCAGGGCCCGGGCGCGTTCCACGCTGGGCGGGCTGCCCACTTCCTGCGCCAGGCGATCGACGTAGTCGGCGAGCAGCGGCCGCGCGGCCGCGCGCCAGCCTTCCGACAGCGCCATTTGCACGCCGCCGATGAAGGTGACCGCCATGGCCAGCGCCAGCGCCAGGAAGAGCAGCACCAGGCGCCAGCGCAGCGAGCGGCGCAGCGTCAGGCGCGCGCGCTGGTGCCAGGGGCAGTGCGCCTGGCCGCCTTGCTGGTCGGGGCGGCCGCGCCTCACTGGTGCACCCTTCGGCCTGCGGCCTGTCCCGCCAAGCGGGAGCGAGCTTGCTTGGGGCGGCCCGGCGCTGCGCTCATGCATCCACCCGGCGCAGCGCCAGCGAGTAGCCGGCGTTGCGCAGCGTCTTGATGCAGTCCAGCGGTTCGAGCTTTTTGCGCAGGCGGCTGACGACGATGTCCACGGCGCGCGTGTACAGCTCGGCCCCGTGGCCGCGCAGCTGGTTCAGGATGTCGTCGCGCGACAGCACGCGCCCGCTCTCGCGCGCCAGCAGGTGCAGCAACTCGAATTCGGTGCCGGTCAGCACCACGGCGCGGCCCAGGCATTGCACGCTGCGCCGCGCCGCGTCGATGCACAGGCCTTCGAATGCGAGCAGGCCCGGCGCCTCGGCCGGGGCGCTGGGCCGCCTGCGGCGCAGCACCGTCTGCAGGCGCGCGACCAGCTCGCGCGGCTCGAAGGGCTTGGGCAGGTAATCGTCGGCGCCCAGTTCCAGGCCCACCACGCGGTCCATCACCTCGCCGCGCGCGGTCAGCATGACGAGGGGGATATCGCTACCTCTGCGGATGGTGCGGCACAGCTCGAAGCCGTCCATTTCGGGCAGCATGACGTCGAGGATGGCGGCCTCGAAGCCGCCCTTGGCCAGCAGCTCCAGCCCGGCGCTGGGGCGCAGCGCCTGCACCAGCTCCAGCTCGAAGCGCTGGAAGTACGCGGCCAGCGGCGGGCCGAGCTGTTCGTCATCGTCGATGAGCAGGATGCGGGGCATGGGCGCCGATTGTCACACCGCGCCGGGCCGCGCCGCCACGGCGCGGTGGCGCAGGATCATGCGCCGCAGGCGCTGCTGGGCCATGGCATGCAGGGCGTCGAAGCGGTCGGCGGCCTCCAGCAGCGCGGGCAGCACGCGCGCGGCGCGCTGGGGCTGGCGCGCCGCCAGGCCCAGGGCATGCTCGCGGTCGAAGCGCGGGCCCCAGACCAGGGTCAGCAGTTCATCGTGCGGGCTGGGCGTGCCGGCCAGCAGCGCCGGGCCGTGCGCGCGCAGGTCGCGCGCCAGCCGGTGCAGGGGGTTGTATACGGCGCTCATGGCATGGCGGCGCGTCAACCGCGGCGGCCCAGCCAGCCACGGCGGCGCTGCACGAAGTCGCGCACCTTCTGCTGCTGCGCGGCGTCAAGGCTGTCGTAGAAATCGGCGACGGCGTCCATCACGTCGGGGCCGCCCGCCTGCGCGGCGTGCAGTTTCGCGTCCAGCAAGGCCTGGGCGCGGGCGCGGTCGAACCGGTCGCCGGCCACCAGCGCCTGCACGCCGGCACCCAGGTCGCCCGCTTCGGCGGTGAAGGCGGCGCGCCGCGCCTGCAGCCGGTCGGCCACGGCGGCGAGCTTGTGTTTTTGCGCGTCGCTCAGGTCGAGCTTGCGGCCCACCCGGTCGAGCACCTTGCCGCGCAGCTCGGCCATGCGCGCGGCATCCATGGGGCCGTAGCGCCGGCAGGGCCCGTCCGCGAAGGCGGCAAGGCTGCCCAGCACGATGGAGGCGCCGAACAGGCCGGCGAGGGTGGTCTTGATCCAGGGTTTCATGCTGCGTGCCCTTTCCAAGGCGGTGTGGAACATGGCGCCATGGTGCACGGGCCGCACCGCGGGGTCTTCTCCACGCGGTTTCGGTTTATTGCGTTTTGTTTCAGCGCGGGCGGCCAAGATTCCCCGCTCCCCCAGGGGTATCCGGCGCTGGCCGAATTGGAATGAAAAAAGCCGCTGGTGCTTATGGGTAAAGCGCCAGCAGCTCTTTTTTTAGTAGCATCTTCAGAGCTTGGCGATGGACACCTCGGTGGACTTGACCAGGGCCACGACATCGGAGCCCACGGCCAGCCCCAGTTCATCGACCGAGCGCGTGGTGATCACCGAGGTGACGATGCCCCAGGGCGTCTCCACATCGACCTCGGAGACAACGTCGCCGCGGATGATTTCGCGCACCTTGCCTTTGAACTGGTTGCGCACGTTGATGGCTTGGATGGACATGGTTTTTTTCCTTTCAGGGTTGCGGTTTGAAAAATCGGTCGGGCGTCAGACGGCCCAGCGCAGGCCGTGGGCGGGCACGCCGGGCCACCCGGGCTTGGGAGCGGGCTCCGCGCCGGGCTTTTGCAGCACGCGGTCGAGGATGCGTTTTTCCAGCGCCGCGAAGGCCGCATCGCCGTGCGAGCGCGGGCGCGGCAGGTCGATCACCTGATCGAGCGCAATGCGCCCGTCCTCGATCAAGATGACGCGGTCAGCCAGGGCCACGGCCTCCTGCACGTCGTGCGTGACGAGCAGCGCGGTGAAGCCGCTGGCCTGCCACAGCCCTTCGATGAGGCGGTGCATCTCGATGCGGGTGAGTGCGTCCAGCGCACCCAGCGGCTCGTCGAGCAGCAAGAGGCGCGGGTTGTGCACCAGCGCGCGCGCCAGGGCCACACGCTGGCGCTGGCCGCCGGACAGGCGCGCAGGCCACTCGGCCAGCCGGTCGCCCAGCCCCACGCGGGCCAGCACCTCGGCCGCGGCGCCGCGCTGTTCAGGCGGCAGGCCCAGGGCCACGTTGTCGGCCACGCGCTTCCAGGGCAGCAGGCGCGAGTCCTGGAACATGATGCGCGCGTCCCCGCTGAGGCCAGCCGCGTCCTTGCCGTCCAGGCGGATGCTGCCGCCCGAGACGGATTCGAGCCCGGCCACCAGGCGCAGCAGCGTGCTCTTGCCGCAGCCGCTGCGGCCCACGATAGCGACGAACTGGCCGGGTTCGATGGTGAGTTCGGTGCGCCGCAGCACGTCGCGCGCGCCGTAGCGCTTGTCCACGCCGCGCACTTCCAGGCGCACGCCCCGTGAGGAGGTAGAAGGGGTCTGGGTCATGGCGTCAGGCTCCAGGGTTGAACAGCGGCACGTCGAGCGCGTTCACGCGCCTGGGCAGCAGCTTCTCGGCAAAGAACGCGTCGGCGATGCGCTGCTGCTCGGACAGCGCGGGCGCCACCACCGCGCGCACCTCGTAGCTGCGGCGGCTGTTGGCCAGCTCGATCACGGCGGCGTCCAGCCCCCACACGGGCGCCAGCAGCGCGGCGGCGTCCTGCGGGCTTTGCTTGACCCACTGGCCGGCCTTGCGCAGCTCGTCGAAGAACACGCGCAGCACGTCGGGCCGCGCCTGCGCGTAGGGTGTGCCCGCCAGGTAGTAGCGCTGGTACGAGGCCAGCCCGCTGCCGTCGGCCAGCACGCGCACCTGCGACTGCTTTTGCACGGCGGCCAGGAACGGGTCCCACACCACCCAGGCGTCGATCGCGCCGCGCTCGAAGGCGGCGCGGCCATCGGCGGGCGCGAGGTAGGCGGGCTCGATGTCCTTGAACGACAGGCCCGCCTTTTCCAGCGCCGCGATCAGCAGGTAGTGAACGCCCGCGGCCTTGGCAAAGCCGATCTTCCTGCCTTTGAGGTCGGCAACCGCCCTGATGGGCGAGTCGGCCCGCACCACGACGGCCTGGGCCGAGGGCGAAGGCGATTCCTGTGCGACGAAGGTCAGTTGCGCACCCGCCGCCTGTGCGAACACGGGCACGGTGTCGGCCACGTCGGCGCTCACGTCGATATTGCCCAGGTTCAGCGCTTCCAGCAGTGGCAGGCCGCTGGTGAACTCGTGCCAGCTCACCTTGACGCCCTGTGGCGCCAGCAGCTGCTCCAGCGTGCCGCGCGTGCGCAGGATGGTGGTCAGCGTGGAGGATTTCTGCAGGCCGATGCGCAGGGTTTCCGGCTTGCCGCTCTGCGCGGCTGCCAGGCCGCTGGACAGGGCCGCGAGCGCGCCCAGCACGAAGCGCCTGTTGGTTTGAAAGGGTACGGACATGGTGATCAAAAGCTCGTGAAATGGAATGAATCAGGCGCTCTGATAGCCGGGGTGCCAGCGCAGCCAATACCGTTCAAGGCTCTTGGCGAACACGTCGGCCAGCTTGCCCAGCAGCGCGTACAGCAGGATGCCCACGAGCACGATGTCGGTCTGCAGGAACTCGCGGGCATTCATGGTCAGGTAGCCGATGCCCGACTGCGCCGAGATGGTCTCGGCCACGATCAGGATCACCCACATCAGCCCCATCGAGAAGCGCAGCCCCACGAGGATGGACGAGAGCGCGCCCGGCAGGACGATCTGCCGGTAGAGCTGCCAGCGCGTGAGGCCGTAGGTGCGCCCCATCTCGATGAGCCCCGGGTCGACGCCGCGGATGCCGTGGAAGGTGTTGAGGTAGATGGGGAAGAACACCGACACGGCGATCAGGAACACCTTGGCCGTTTCGTCGATGCCGAACCACAGGATCACCAGCGGGATCAGCGCCAGCGCGGGGATGTTGCGCACCATCTGCACGGTGGAGTCGAGCAGCGTCTCGAACAGCTTGACCGAGCCGGTCAGCAGCCCCAGCAGCAGGCCCAGCCCACCGCCGATGGCCAGCCCCGCGAGCGCGCGGCCCGCGCTAATCTTGGTATGCATCCACAGCTCGCCCGATTCGGTGAGCGCCCAGGCGGCCTTGACCACCTCCAGCGGCGCGGGCAGCACCCGCGTGGACAGCCAGCCCCGCGACGAGGCGATCTGCCACAGCACGGCCAGCCCCACGGGCAGGGCCCAGGGCAGCAGGAGCTGCGGCAGGCCGCGCAGCAGGCGCCCCAGGCCCGCCAGGGCGCGCGGCAGCGGGAAGGGGAACAGCGGCCCCTCGATGGGCGCGCCGGCGGCATCGGCCACGGGGGTGGTCTGCAGTTCGCGCAGGATGGTCTGTGTCATGGCTGGCTCCTTGGGTCAGCTTTGCGATGCGCGCGGCACGTAGTCGTTGGCCACGGTCTCGCCGAACGGGCCCAGCGGGTTGCCGCCCGCGAGCTTTTCGCGCACGGCCAGCGGCAGCAGCGGGAACACCAGCTCCGCGAAGCGGTAGGCCTCTTCCAAGTGCGGGTAGCCCGAGAACACGAAGGTGTCGAGCCCCAGGGCCGCGTACTCCTGGATGCGTGCGGCCACCGTCTGCGGGTCGCCCACCAGGGCCGTGCCCGCGCCGCCGCGCACCAGGCCCACGCCGGCCCACAGGTTGGGGCTGATCTCCAGGTCGGCGCGGGTGCGCCCAATCGCCGACGGGCCGCCCCTAGGCGATTGGGCCCCCTCGGGGGGCAGCGAGGACACGTCAGTGCCGAGCGTGGGGGCCTTGTTTCTCGCCCGCTCGTGCAGGGCGGCCATGCGGCGCTGGCCCTCGGAATCCATGCGCGCGAACGCGGCCTGGGCGCGCGCCACGGTGGCGTCGTCCACGTGGCTGATGAGCTGCTCGGCGGCCTGCCACGCCTCCTCGTCCGTCTCGCGCACGATCACGTGCAGGCGGATACCGAACTGCACGGTGCGGCCACGGCGCGCCGCACGGGCGCGCACGTCGGCCACCTTCTTCGCCACCTCGGCCGGGGGCTCGCCCCAGGTGAGGTAGGTCTCGACCTGCTCGGCGGCCAGTTCGTGCGCCGCCTCGGACGAGCCGCCGAAGTACACCGGCGGGTGCGGCCGCTGCAGCGGCGGAAAAAGCAGCCTGGCGCCCTTGACCGAGAGGTGCTCACCCTCGTAGTCCAAGCTGCCGCCGTCGTGGCTGCGCGCGAGGATCTCGCGCCAGATGCGGATGAACTCGGCCGACTGCGCGTAGCGCGCGGCGTGGTCCAGGAACACGCCATCGCCTTCCAGCTCGGCCTGGTCGCCGCCCGTCACCAGGTTGATGAGCAAGCGCCCTTGCGAGAGCCGGTCGAACGTCGCCGCCATGCGCGCTGCCAGCGCGGGCTGGTGCAGGCCGGGGCGCACCGCAACGAGAAACTTGAGCTTTTTGGTGACCGGCAGCAGGCTGGCCGCGATCACCCACGGGTCTTCGCACGAACGGCCCGTGGGTATGAGCACGCCCTCATAGCCCAGGCTGTCTGCCGCCACCGCCACTTGCTGAAGGTAGTCGCGGCTCAGTTGCCGGCCCCCCTTGGCGGTGCCCAGGTAGCGGCTGTCGCCGTGGGTGGGGATGAACCAGAAGATTTGCATGGTGGGTCTTTCTTCAATAAGCGAACAACGGGTAGCGGTGGGCGCTTATCGCGGCTGAAGCCGCTCCTACACGATGTTGATGGTTAAATTGGCCTCTAGCGCTTGATGCACAAGCGCTAGCAGCTATCAAAGCAGGAGTTTTCAAACCCTGCACGCCGCCCGCTACACCCCAGGCGCGGGCAGTGGTGCGCAGAACGCTGACGGCGCGGCGCTGGATGGTGGCGGTGGTGCGACGGGTCATGGCGGTGCGTCAGTGCTTGGCTTCCACCAGCACCGCGTCGCTGACCTTGATGGCCTTCGGAATCAGCTTCAGCTCGGAGAAGGTGTCGGCAATCTTTTGCTGGTCAGCCGTCACGGCGGGCGTGATGGGCTTGACGTTGAAGGCCTGACGCTGCAACGACAGTTCCACCACCTCGGCCGACAGGCCTTGCAGCGGCGCGATTTGCGCAGCAGCCTGCTTCAGATGGGCCTTGAGCCATTCGCCGTCTTCCACCGATGCGGCAAACAGGGCCTGCACCACCTGGGGGTGCTTGGCAGCCCAGTCGCGCTGGGCCAGGTAGTACTGGTAGTTGTTGACCAAGCCCGTGCCGTCGGCCAGCACGCGGGCGCCAATCTGCTTTTCGGCAGCGGCCAGGAAGGGGTCCCAGATGACCCAGGCGTCCACGTTCTTGCTTTCAAACGCAGCGCGGGCATCCGCCGGGGCCAGGTAGACCACTTGCAGGTCGGTGAGCTTCAGGCCCGCCTTCTCCACCAGTTTGGCCAGCAGGTAGTGCACGTTGCTGCCACGGTTGAGGGCCACCTTCTTGCCCTTTAGATCGGCCACCGACTGGATGGGTGAATCCTTGCGCACCACGATGGCCTCGGCCTGCGGCGATGCCGGGTCGTTGCCGATATAGACAAACTGCGCGCCTGCGGACTGCGCAAAGATGGGTGGCGATTCGCCCACGTAGCCCACATCGACTGCGCCCACGTTCAGCCCTTCGAGCAGTTGCGGGCCTGCGGGGAACTCGACCCACTTGACGGTGATGCCCAGCGGCGCGAGCTTCTTGTCCAGCGAGCCGTTGGCGCGTTGCAGCGTGTGCAGCGCAGACGATTTCTGGATGCCGATGCGCAGCTCATTGGGCTTGCCCTGCGCATGCACGGGCTGGGCCAGCACAAAGGCTGCTACCAGCACGAAGGCGGTCAAGGCCAGAAAGCCGATGAACATGTTGCGCAAGGCGCGCAGCCCGCGCCTGTGGGGAGTGCCGGTGCCGGCGGGGAAGATGGCGGAGCTCATGGTGTGTGCCCTGTCAAAAATGGGATGGACGAATATGAAAGGGATCAGTGCGCGGTGAACGCGACGGCGTCGCTCACCTTGATGGCCTTGGGAATGAGCTTGAGCGCGAAGAAGGTGTCGGCGATCTTCTGCTGGTCGGCCGCCACGGCGGGCGTGACGGGCTGGACGTTGAACTCATAGCGCTGCAGCGCCGCCTCGGCCACGTCCACCGGCAGGCCCTGCAGCGGCCCGATGATCTGCGCCGCCTCGTGCAGGTTCTGCTTGAGCCAGGCGCCGCGCTCCACGGAGTCCTCGAACAGCGCCTGGACCACCTGCGGGTTCTTCGCCACGAAATCGCGCCCGCCCAGGTAGTACCCGTAGTTGTTGACCACGCCCGGCGTGCCGTCGGCAAGCACGCGCACGCCGATGGATTTTTCGATGGCGGCCAGGTACGGGTCCCAGATCACCCAGGCATCGACCTTCTTGCTCTCGAACGCGGCACGGCCATCGGCCGGGGCCAGGTAGACGGGCTGGATGTCGGAAAACTTCAGGCCGTGCTTTTCCAGTTGCTTGACCAGCAGGTAGTGCACGTTGCTACCCCGGTTGAGCGCGACCTTGCGGCCCTTGAGCTCGGCCACCGAGCGGATGGGCGAATCCTGGGTGACGAGGATGGCCTCGGCGCGCGGCGCCGCCGGGTCGTAGCCGAAATAGACGAAGCGCGCGCCCGCCGCCTGCGCGAAGATCGGCGGCGCCTCGCCCACGTAGCCGACATCGACGGCGCCGACGTTCAGCCCCTCCAGCAGTTGCGGCCCGGCGGGGAACTCGACCCACTTCACCCCGAAGCCCTGCGGTGCGAGCTTCTTCTCCAGGCTGCCCTGGGCCTTTTGCAGCACCAGCAGGCTCGCGCCCTTCTGGAAGCCGATGCGCAGCTCGCCCTTGGCCTGCGCGTACACGGGCTGCACCAGCAGGAAGGCCGCGATCAGCACGCAGGCCGTGAGGACCACGAGGCCGATGAACAGGTTGCGCAAGATGGCAAGCCAGCGCTGGTTGCGGGAGGGAATGCCGTCCGTGCGGCCGTTGATAGTGGCGGTGCTCATGGGAATGCGGGTCCTGTAAAAAAACAAAGGGGGGGCACGGGGCAAGGCTTCGCCCTGCCCCCGCGCGCAGGGGTTGGGAATGTGGTGCGGAAAGAAAGGCCGAGGGGCCGCTTCAGACGCTACATCGCACCTGCGAGAACGGCACCGGCGCGAAGCGGCCCGGCGGCACGACGGACGGGCGCAGCGTCTCGGTGACGAGCAGGTTCACCGCCTCGTCGATGCGCGCGGCCACGTCGGCCGCGACCTCGTAGGCACCCTCGGGCGTGAGGGCCACCTGCCCGTCGGTCGCGTAGATGCCCGGCAGGATGTGCTTGGCCCCCAGCGACTGCAGCACGGGCCGCAGCGCATAGTCCAGCGCCAGCATGTGGTGCGGGCTGCCGCCCGTGGCCAGGGGCAGCACGGTCTTGCCCTTGAGCGCGGCCTGGTGCAGCAGGTCGATGAAGACTTTGAGCACGCCGCTGTACGCGGCCTTGTACACGGGGGTGGCCACCACCAGCACACCGGCATCGGCCACCTGCCGCACCGCGCGGGCCACGCTGGGGTGGGCTGCATCGGCCAGCAGCAGGGCCTGCGGGTTCAGGTCGCGGATGTGCAGCCGCTGCACCTGCGCGCCGCGCGCCGCCAGGCGCAGCGACACGGCATCGAGCAGGGCCGCCGAGCGCGAGCGCTCCGAGGGGCTTCCGGCAATCAGCAGGACGGACATGGCTACTTCTTCGTGTAGATCTGGTCGAAGACCGCGCCGTCGGCGAAATGCTCCTTGCCCGCCTTGGCCCAGCCGCCGAAGGCCTGGTCGATGGTCACCAGCGTGAGCTGGGGGAACTGGTTGGCGAACTTGGCCTTGGCCTTCTCCGACGTGGGGCGGTAGAAGTTACGGCCCGCGATCTCCTGGCCCTCGTCGGAATACAGGTACTTGAGGTACTCCTCGGCCAGGGCGCGCGTGCCCTTCCTGTCCACCACCTTGTCCACCACGGCCACGCTGGGCTCGGCCAGGATGGAGAGCGACGGCACGACGATCTCGAACTTCTCGGGCCCGAACTCCTTGAGCGCGAGGAAGGCCTCGTTCTCCCAGGCCAGCAGCACGTCGCCCACGCCGCGCTGCACGAAGGTGATGGTGGAGCCGCGCGCGCCGGTGTCGAGCACGGGCACGTTCTTGTACAGCTTGCCGATGTAGTCGCGCGCGGCGGCGTCGCCACCGTACTTGCGCTTGGCGTATTCCCAGGCGGCCAGGTAGTTCCAGCGCGCGCCGCCGCTGGTCTTGGGGTTGGGCGTGATCACCTGCACGCCGGGCTTGACGAGATCGTCCCAGTCCTTGATGCCCTTGGGGTTGCCCTTCTTCACCAGGAACACGATGGTGGAGGTATAGGGCGCACTGTTGTGCGGCAGGCGCTTTTGCCAGTCGGCCGCCAGCAGGCCGTGCTGGACCAGGGCGTCCACGTCGCCGCCCAGGGCCAGCGTGGCCACGTCGGCGTCGATGCCGTCGATGATGGAGCGCGCCTGCTTGCCCGAGCCGCCGTGCGACTGCTTGAGGCTCACCTCCTGGCCCGTCTTGGCCTTCCAGTGCTTGGCGAAGGCCTGGTTGTACTCGGCGTACAGCTCGCGGGTGGGGTCGTAGGAGACGTTGAGCAGGGTCAACGTCTGCGCGAACGACGGCAACGCCGTCAGGGCCATGCCCGATGCCAGGGCGGCGGCGAGGGGAAACTTGATAAAGTGGCGGCGATTTTTCATGAGGAGCCTTTCAGATTGCCTTTTGGGTTGCGTGAGGTGCTGCGAACACCGACGCAACGGATTCTGAAAGCCGCTTATCAAAACTGAAACCAATAAGATTTCAGTTTTAAATTCTCAAAACATCTAAAACCAGGACCACCCCCCATGGCACGCACCGTTCACTGCATCAAGCTCGGCAAGGAAGCCGAGGGCCTCGACTTCCCGCCCTACCCCGGCGAACTGGGCAAGCGCATCTATGAAAGCGTGAGCAAGGAAGCCTGGGCCGCCTGGCTCAAGCACCAGACCATGCTGGTCAACGAAAACCGCCTGAACCTGGCCGACGCGCGCGCGCGCCAGTACCTCGCGCGCCAGATGGAAAACCACTTCTTTGGCGGCGGCGCAGACGCCGCGGCCGGCTACGTGCCGCCCAGCAACGGCTGACGCCATGCCCGAGCCGATCGACTGGCTCCCCGACGGCACCCCCCACAGCCCCCGCTTCGGCGACCGCTACCACAGCAGCGCCAACCACGGCCTGGACCAGGCGCGCGACGCCTTCCTGGGCGGCTGCGGCCTGCCCGCGGCCTGGGCCGGGCAGGCGCAGTGGCGCATCCTGGAGACGGGGTTCGGCTTCGGGCTCAACTTCCTCGTGACCTGGGCCGCCTGGCGCGCGGACCCCGCGCGCCCGCGCATGCTGCACTTCGTCTCCACCGAAGCCTGGCCCGTGGACGCCGCCAGCCTGCGGCAATGGGCGCAGCACCTGGCCCCGCACGACACGCAGCTAGCGCCGCTGGCACGGCAGCTCGCCGCCCAGTTCCGGGGCCTGCTGCCGGGCGTGCACCGCCTCTCGTTCGAGGGCGGGCACGTGCTGCTCACGCTGTGCATCGGCGACACGCAGGCCCTGCTGCGCCAGCAGGCGTTCACGGTGGACGCGGTCTACCTCGACGGCTTCAGCCCGGACGCAAACCCCGGCATGTGGGACGTGCACACGCTCAAGGCCGTGGCGCGCTGCTGCCGCCGGGGCACGCGGCTGGCCACCTGGACCGTGGCGCGCGCCGTGCGCGACGCGCTCGCGCAATGCGGCTTCGAGGCGCAGAAGGTGCCCGGTACGCCCCCGAAGCGCGACAACCTGCAGGCCGTCTACGACCCGCGCTGGGAGCTGCGTACCGGCGCACCAGCCGCGCAGGCCATGCCCTCGCGCTGCATCGTCATCGGCGGCGGGCTCGCGGGCGCCAGCGTGGCCGCAAGCCTTGCGCGCCGGGGCTGGCAGGTGGACGTGCTCGACCACGGCGCCGAGCCCGCTGCGGGCGCCTCGGGCCTGCCCGCCGGGCTGTTCGCACCCCATGTATCGCCCGACGACAGCCTGCTCTCGCGCCTGTCGCGCAGCGGCGTGCGCCTCACGCGGCAGGCCGCGGGCGCGCTGCTGCAGGAGGGCGTGGACTGGGCGCCCAGCGGCGTGCTCGAACACTGCCTGGACGGCAAGCACCGGCTGCCCGCCGATGCGGCCACGGCCCCCGGCAGCGACTGGAGCGCCCCCGCCGATGCCGCGCGGCTGGCCACGGCCGGCCTGCCCGGCGAGGCCACCGCCAACTGGCACCCGAGCGGCGGCTGGGTGCGCCCGGCCCGGCTCGTGGCGGCCCTGCTTGCGCAGCCCGGCATCCGCTGGCGGGGAAACACCCCCGTCGAACAGTTGGAACAGGCCGCCGACGCCGAGGGGCGCCCGCTGTGGCGCCTGCGCGATGCCGCGGGCCGCGTGCAGGCCGAGGCGGCGCTCGTGGTGGTCGCCGCGGGCGCGGGCAGCATCGGCCTGTGCGGCCCCTTCTGGCCCGAGGGGCCGCTGCGCCCCTTGCGCGGCCAGGTAACCTGGGGCCGGGCCGAGGGCACGCCGGGCCTGCCGCCGTTCCCGGTGAACGGCCACGGCAACCTCGTGCCCCAGGTTCCCACGCCGGAAGGCGCGATCTGGGTGCTGGGCTCCACCTTCGAGCGCGACCAGAGCGCCCTGCCCAAGACCCCGGCCGAGGAGGCCGAGGGCCACGCGGCCAACCTGCAGCGGCTGCAGGGCCTGCTGCCCGGCCTGGCACAGCGGCTGCAGCCGCGCTTCGAGGCACCCGCAGAGGCACTCCACGCCTGGGCCGCCGTGCGCTGCACGGTGCCGGACCGGCTGCCCGTGGTGGGGCCGGTGGACCCGCTGGCGCTGCCCGGCCTGTGGGCCAGCACGGCCATGGGTGCGCGCGGCCTCACGCTGGCGGTGCTGTGCGGCGAGCTGCTCGCGGCCCGGCTGCACGGCGAGCCGCCGCCGCTGGACGACAAGCTCGCGCGGGCGCTGGGCGCCGAGCGGCTCACCACCGCCTGAGACCTGTTCAGGGCCGCTCGCCGGGGTGGGCGCGCTCGAACGTGCGCTCCGCGCCCTCCAGGTGCCGGATCAGCACGTGCGACACGATGTTCACGCCCACGCCGCCGATCAGCACCGGCAGCAGGTACAGCGCCACCGACAGCTCGGACACGAAGACCACGTTGTCCGCCAGCGACGGCGTGGCCTTGGCCGCGGTGGCCAGGCCCTGCAGCAGGTACACGTCCACCCCCGCGATGAAGACCAGCGCCAGCCCGAAGAACAGCACCCTGGCGCGCGAGATGGAGCGCTTGCACAGCAGCGCCAGGTACACCGCGCAGGGCAGCACCACCGAGAAGACCACCAGGGCCCAGAACCGCATTTCCGTGAAGACCGTCGTGCTGACTTGCAAGCCGCTACCCCTTCCATGAATGCGCCACTATCACCGCACGGCATGGCCGCGCTGTGTCCGCCGCGCAAAGCCCGGTTGCAAATGCAACAGGTGCCAAGCCTTATTTATATTGCTTTATGAATAAGTGAAGCACAAAACAATAGTTTGCTTTTATATAGTGTCCCTCTACAGTCGCGCCCATGCATGACATCGCGTTCATCCTGGCAGGCTTCGGCGTAGGCCTGATCGTGGGCCTCACCGGCGTGGGTGGCGGCTCGCTGATGACGCCCGTGCTGATCTTCTTCTTCGGCATGAAGCCCCACCTGGCCATCGGCACGGACCTGCTGTTCGCCGCCTTCACCAAGATGGGCGGCACCGTGAACCTGGCACGCCAGCGCCGGGTGCCCTGGCGCGTGGTGGGCCTGCTGTGCGCGGGCAGCATTCCGGCGGCGCTGCTGGGCCTGTGGGCGCTGCACCACCTGGGGCCTGACAGCGCCCGCGCCCAGCACGTGATGACGGCCACGCTGGGCGTGGCGCTGCTGCTCACGGCCGCGGCCACGCTCTACAAGGCCCTCGTTTTCTCGCCCGAGCGGCAGGCCGCCGCTGCCGCCGCGCGCAGCGCCCAGGCCGCCAACGCCACCCGGCCGCGCCACTGGAGCCTGCCGGTGCTGCTGGGCGCCGTCATCGGGCTGCTGGTCACCTTCACCTCGGTGGGCGCGGGCGCGATCGGCGTTTCCGTGCTGCTCCTGGTGTTCCCGCACCTGCCGCTGCCGCGCATCATCGCGGCCGACATCGCCTACGCCGTGCCGCTCACGCTGGTGGCGGGCCTCGGCCATGCCTCGCTGGGCTCGGTCGATGCGCCGCTGCTGGCGCTGCTGCTGTGCGGCTCGCTGCCCGGCATCTGGCTGGGCTCGCGCCTAGTCGCGCACACGCCCGAGCGGCTGGTGCGCTCCATACTCTCCGCGCTGCTCGCCTGGGCGGGCACCAAGCTGGTTCTGCTCTGACTCCAAGCCTCTCCCCCACATGTACCAATACACCGACTTCGACCGCCAATTCGTCAAGCTGCGCGCCCAGCAGTTCCGCGACCAGCTCGAACGCTGGCAGCGCGGCGAGCTGACCGACGAGCAGCTTCTGCCCCTGCGCCTGCAGAACGGCTGGTATATCCAGCGCTACGCGCCCATGGCGCGCATCGCCGTGCCCTATGGCGAGATCAGCAGCACGCAGTTGCGCATGCTGGCCCACATCGCCCGCGAGTACGACAAGCCCGAGCCCGCGCTGCTGGCCCAGGCCCAGGCCACGCAGGACCAGTTGCAGGCCGCGCAGCCCGGCCTGACGCTGGACGCGCCGCCGCTGCGCTACGGCTACGGCCACTTCACCACGCGCACCAACTGCCAGTTCAACTGGATTCCGATCACCAAGGCCGCCGACGTGATGGATCTGCTGGCCAGCGTGCACATGCACGGCATCCAGACCAGCGGCAACGACATCCGCAACATCACCTGCGAGGCTTATGAAGGCATCGCGCAGGACGAGATCGTCGATACGCGTCCCTTTGCCGAGATCACGCGCCAGTGGAGTTCGCTGCACCCCGAGTTCACCTTCCTGCCGCGCAAGTTCAAGATCGCCTACAACGGCTCGGCGGAAGACCGCGCCGCCACGGGCTGGTACGACATCGGCGTGCAGGCGCGCCGCGCCGAGGACGGCAGCGTGGGCTTCACCATCAAGGCGGGCGGTGGCATGGGCCGCACGCCCATCATCGGCGCGGTGGTGCGCGAGTTCCTGCCGTGGAACCAGCTGCTGAACTACATCGAGGCCATCGTCCGCGTCTACAACAGCTATGGCCGCCGCGACAACAAGTGGAAGGCGCGCATCAAGATCCTCGTGAAGTCCGAGGGCCAGAAGTTCATCGACGCGGTGGAGGCCGAGTACAAAGCCATCGTGGAGCAGGACGGCGCGCCGCACACCATCACCCAGGCCGAGCTGGACCGCGTGACCGCCCACTTCGTGGTGCCTGAACTCCAACCCGCCAACCTGCCGTCGAGCGTCAAGACCGATGGCCAGCTCTACCAGCGCTGGCTCCAGCAGAACGTGCGCGGCCACAAGCTGCCGGGCTTGGCCGCCGTGATGCTGTCACTCAAGCGCGTGGGACTGGCGCCCGGCGACGTGGAGGCCGACACCATGGACGGCCTGGCGCAACTGGCCGACACCTTCAGCGCAGGCGAGGCGCGCCTCACGCACGAGCAGAACGCGATGCTGCCCTGGGTGTTCGAGAGCGACCTGCCCGCGCTGTACGAAGCCGCGCGCAAGCTCGGCCTGGCGCAGCCCAACATCGGCCTCATTAGCGACATGATCGTCTGCCCCGGCGGCGACTTCTGCTCGCTGGCGAATGCGCGCTCGCTGCCCATCGCCGCCGCGCTGACCGAGCGCTACCAGGACCTGGACGAGGTGTTCGACCTCGGCCCCATCGACCTGCACATGAGCGGCTGTATCAACTCCTGCGGCCACCACCACAGCGGCCACATCGGCATTCTGGGCGTGGATAAGGACAGCAAGGAGTGGTACCAGATCACCCTGGGCGGCGCGGACGGCACGGATTTGAGCGGCCCCGCCATCCCCGGCAAGGTGGTCGGCCCCTCGTTCTCCGCCGCCGAGGTGCCGGACGTGATCGAGGCCATCCTCACCACCTACCGCGAGCTGCGCACCAGCGCGCAAGAGCACTTCATCGACACCCTGCGCCGCGTGGGCCACGACCCCTTCAAGGCCGCCGCCAACGGCGCGCGCCACCCCAAGCAGGCCGAAGAAGCCGTTACGGAACAATGACTATGAAAATAATAGCTGCCAGTGCAGTCCCCACGGGCGCTGAGACCGAAAAAGTCTTGCAGATCGCCAACGATGCGGAATTGGCCGAAATCGCCGCCAGCGGCGCGCTCGAAGGCGTGGACCGCATCGAGCTGCAGTTCCCCAAGTTCACCGACGGCCGCGCCTACAGCCAGGCGCTGCTGCTGCGCCGCCGCTACAAGTTCACGGGCGACATCCGCGCCACGGGCGACGTGCTGATCGACCTGCTGGTGCACATGCACCGCAGCGGCTTCACCAGCGCCGTGCTGGCCGAAGGCGTGAACGCCGATGCGGCGCAGCGCCAGTTCGACCGCTACAGCGCGTTTTACCAAGGGGACGTGCTGGAGCCGCGTCCTCTGTTCGCACGGGAGGCCGCATGAACCTCGCACAGATCAACGCCGACCTGGGCCGCGACGCGCCCGGCCTCGTCAAATGGGCGCTGGGCCTGAACCAGCCGTCCATCGTCACCACCAACTTCCGCCCGTACGAGGCCGTGATCCTGCACCTCGTCACGCAGGTGCAGCCCGACGTGCCTGTCATCTGGATGGACAACGGCTACAACACCGAGGCCACCTACCGCTACGCCGACGAAGTGACGAAGCTGCTGAAGCTGAACCTGCGCCTCTACCTGCCCCTGCGCTCGCGCGCCCACCGCGAGGCGGTGGACGGCCCGGTGCCCGCGCTCGACGACCCGCGCCATGCCGCCTTCACCGAGGAAGTGAAGCTGGAGCCCTTCGCCCGCGCGCTGCGCGAAACCGCGCCCAAGGTCTGGTTCACCGCGCTGCGCGCCACCGACAGCGCCGTGCGCGCGCAGATGGAGCCCGTGAGCATCAACCCCGACGGGCTGATCAAGGTCGCGCCGCTGCTGCACTGGTCGTCCAAGGACCTGTACCAGTACTGCGAGCAGCACGGCCTGCCCAACAACTTCGACTACGTGGACCCGACCAAGGGTGAAGAGCAGCGCGAATGCGGCCTGCACCTGGCGCACTGAGAGAGCCTGAACATGAACGCCCGTACCGATTCCGCGCTGCTGCAGAACCACAACGCCATGAGCCACCACCTCAACAACTCCCACCTCGACGCGCTGGAGGAAGAGACCATCTTCATCCTGCGCGAGGTGGCCGCCGCCTTCGAGCGCCCCGCCCTGCTGTTCTCGGGCGGCAAGGATTCGCTCGTCATGCTCAAGTGCGCGGAGAAGGCCTTCGGCGCGGGCCGCATCCCCTATCCGCTGCTGATGATCGACACGGGCCACAACTTTCCCGAGGTCACCGATTTCCGCGACTTCCGCGCGAAGGAGCTGGGCGCCGAGCTCATCGTGCGCAGCGTGGAGGACTCGATGGCGCGCGGCACCGTGCGCCTGGCCCACCCCGGCGAGAGCCGCAACGTGCACCAGTCCGTCACGCTGCTCGAGGCCATCGAGGAATTCCGCTTCGACGCGCTGATCGGCGGCGCCCGCCGCGACGAGGAAAAGGCCCGCGCCAAGGAGCGCATCTTCAGCCACCGCGATAGCTTCGGCCAGTGGCAGCCCAAGGCCCAGCGCCCCGAGCTGTGGACGCTGTTCAACACGCGCCTGGCGCCCGGCGAGCACTTCCGCGTGTTCCCCATCAGCAACTGGACCGAGCTCGACGTGTGGCAGTACATCGAGCGCGAGGCCATCGGCCTGCCCGCGCTCTACTACGCGCACCAGCGCGAGGTGGTGGAGCGCCGGGGCCTGCTGGTGCCCGTGACGCCGCTCACCCCCCCGAAGGACGGCGAGACCGCGCAAACGCGCACCGTGCGCTTTCGCACCGTGGGCGACATCACCTGCACCTGCCCCGTGGCCAGCACCGCCGCCACGCCAGGCGAGATCGTCATCGAGACCCTGGCCGCCGAGGTGAGCGAGCGCGGCGCCACGCGCATGGACGACAAGACCAGCGACGCCTCGATGGAAAAGCGCAAGAAAGACGGGTACTTCTGATGACCACCGAAACTATCAATTTCGTAGCTGCTGGCGCAAATCCCACAAGCGCTGAAGGCCAAAATGACCATGCATCCGCGCTGCGCTTCATCACCTGCGGCAGCGTGGACGACGGCAAGAGCACGCTGATCGGCCGCCTGCTGGTCGATAGCCGCGCCGTGCTGCAGGACCACCTGGCGGGCGTGACGCGCCAGGGCGAAACCGACCTGGCGCTGCTCACCGACGGCCTGTCCGCCGAGCGCGAGCAGGGCATCACCATCGACGTGGCCTACCGCTACTTCGCCACCGAGGAGCGCAAGTTCATCATCGGCGACGCGCCCGGCCACGAGCAGTACACACGCAACATGGTCACCGCCGCCTCGCAGGCCGACGCCGCCGTGGTGCTGGTCGATGCCACCAAGCTCGATTGGCGCAACCCCCAGCTCGCGCTGCTGCCGCAGACGCGCCGCCACAGCCTGCTCGTGCACCTGCTGCGCGTGCACTCGCTGGTGTTCGCCGTCAACAAGCTCGACGCGGTGGAAGACCCCGCCCTGGCCTACCAGCACATCCGCGCCCAGCTCGAAGCCTTCGCCCGGGCCGCGGGCATCGGCGTGCGCGCCACCGTGCCCGTCTCCGCCCTCAAGGGCTGGAACGTGGTGGACACCCACCCCGGCTGGTGCGGCTACGAAGGCCCCAGCCTGCTGCAGATCCTGGAGCTGCTGCCCAACACGCCCACCGACACGGGCCTGCCGCCGGCCTTCCCCGTGCAGTGGGTGGAGAAGTTCTCGGCCTCCGCCGACACCACCCAGGGCCGCCGCGTGTTCTGGGGCCGCGTGGCCGCGGGCGCCTTCGTGCCCGGCACCGCCGTGCAGGTCTTCCCCAGCGGCCAGCAGGCCCAGGTGGCCCAGGTGCTGGACCATGCGCGCCGCCCCGCGAGCGTGCCCGCGGGCCAGAGTGCGGGCATCGTCCTCGACCGCGAGGTGGACGTCTCGCGCGGCGACTGGATCGTGGCCGTGTCCACGGCCGCCGAAGCCGCCGTGGACGAATTCGACACCGCCGCCCCCGCCTCCGCCTGGCCCGGCCGCCGCGAGCTGCTGGGCACCGTGGCCTGGATGGACGACGAGCCCCTGGTCGCGGGCCGCGTGTACTGGGCGCTGCACGGCCACCGCTGGGTCAAGGCCAAGGTGCGCCGCGTGGTGCACCGCCTGAACATCAACACGCTGGCCGAGGAAGACGCCGCCCAGCTCGAGCCCAACGCCATCGGCCACGTGGAGCTGCTGCTGCAGGAACCCCTGCCCGCCGCCCCGTTCGGCCAGGCGCGCGTGCTGGGCTCGCTGATCCTCGTGGACACCGCGAGCCACAAGACCGCCGGCGCCGTGCTCGTGAACTGACATCCGCGACAGCCACAGGGTCGGCCACGGGCTGGCCCCGTGAAAACCCCTAAAATCGAGGGTTACCCCCCGATACATTACCTACCCTGAGCTGCCATGACTCACGTCGTTTCCGAGAACTGCATCAAGTGCAAGTACACCGACTGCGTGGACGTGTGCCCCGTGGACTGCTTCCGCGAAGGCCCGAACATGCTCGTCATCGACCCCGACGAGTGCATCGACTGCGCGGTCTGCATCCCCGAATGCCCGGCCAACGCCATCTTCGCCGAGGAAGACCTGCCCGCGGACCAGGTCGCCTTCATCAAGATCAACGCCGACCTGGCCTTCGCCGACGGCTGGAAGAGCATCACCAAGCGCAAGCCCGCCCTGCCCGACGCCGACGAGTGGAACGGCAAGCCCAACAAGACGAACGACCTGATCCGCTAAGACCGTGGATGCCGTCGTCATCGGTGCAGGCCCTGCGGGCCTGTTCCAGGTCTTCCAGCTGGGCCTGCACGGCATCCATGCACACCTGATCGACGCGCTGCCCCACCTGGGCGGCCAGTGCACCGAGCTGTACGGCAACAAGCCCATCTACGACATTCCCGGCCTGCCCTACTGCACGGGCCGGTCGCTGGTGGCGCAGCTCGAACAGCAGATCGCCCCCTTCCGGCCCACGCTGCACCTGGGCCGGCGCGTGGAGTCCCTCGCGCGCACGGCCGACGGCTTCACCGTGGGCCTGGACTGCGGACCACCGCTGCAGGCTGGCGCCGTCTTCATCGCCGCGGGCGTGGGCGCCTTCGTGCCGCGCACGCTCAAGGTCGAAGGGCTTGACGCCCACCTGGGCCGCCAGCTGCACTACCACCCCCAGGTCACCCCCGCCCTCGCCGCAGGCCGCAACGTCGCCGTGCACGGCGGCGACGATGCCGCCGTGGCCGCCGCGCTGGCCTGCGTGGAAGCGGGCGCCGCAAGCACCACCCTGCTGCACCGCCGCGACGCCTTCCAGGCCGAGCCCGAACAGCTCGCCGCCCTTGCCGCCGCCCGCGATGCGGGCCGCATCCAGGTCGTCGCCGCGCAAATCACGGGGCAGGACACGCAGGGCGGCAGGCTGGCGGCGCTGGAGCTGCTCACGCCCGAGGGCACGGCGCAGCGCCTGCCGCTGGACCAGCTCATCGTCTGCCTGGGTATCTCCCCCCGGCTGGGCGCCCTTGCCGACTGGGGCCTGGCGCTGGACAAGAAGCAGCTCGTGGTCAACCCCGCCACCTTCGAGACCAGCGAAAGCGGCATCTACGCCGTGGGCGACATCAACACCTACCCTGGCAAGCGCAGGCTCATCCTCTGCGGCTTCCACGAGGCCACGCTCGCCGCCTTCGCGGCCGCCGAGCGGCTCGCGGGCGCGCCCGTGCCGCTGCAGTACACCACCACCTCCAAGCTGCTGCACGAACGCCTGGGCGTCGTGGGCTAGGGCCCACCGAGGCTACGGCCTCCAGCGCAGCAGAAACCACAGGCTGGGCTTCTCCCCCTCGTGCAGCAGCCCCTGCGCCGTGGCAATGAAGAGCCAGCGCCGGTCGCTCGACTCCATGGCGTGGGCCAGCGACAGCGTCCAGCCCGGCGCGCGCGGCGTGGCGTTGGCCTCGTCGGCGAAGCGCGAGCCCCGGTACACCAGCCGCACGAGCGAAAAATCCCGCCCCGCATGGCGCCAGGTGCTGCCCAGCACCGCCGTGTGACGCGCCACGCCGGGCAGGCGCAGCCCCTCGAAGCCCGCGCCCTGATTGACCCCATTGGCCCAGGTGTAGCCCGCGAAGGCGCTCCAGCGCGGCGCGAGCACCTGGTTGATGGCCGCGCCCGCCTGGCGCAGCCGCCCGTGGCCGAACAGCGGCTGGTCCTGGTACGGGTCGAGCGCGGTCTGCGCCGTGAGCTGCACGGGCGCGATGGTGCCCACGCTGTCGAACAGCGTGCCGGTGACCTGCGCGAATAGGCGCCCGTCGGCCATGCGCGCGTTGGTGATCTCCTGGCTCGACACGCTGGCCACGCCGAAGGTGTGCGGGCCGAACTCCCAGTCGATCTGCGCCGCGTTCTTGCGCGCCAGGCTGCCGGGCAGCTGGTACTGGTAGTCGATGGGGATGGCGCCCGTGGCCACGGGCGACAGCGTGTGCGTGCCCGGCGCGCGCAGGCTCTCCTGGTAGGCCCAGTGCAGCGCCCGTGCGGGGCCGAAGCGGTAGCTGGCCCCCACGCGCGGCAGCAGGCGGCGGGCGTGGCGGGCGCCGTCGTACAGCGGGTCGGCCAGGTCCTCGCCGGTGAGCGAGTCGCGCAGCGCATCGGTCTGCGCCACGCGCAGCCGGGGCCAGGTGGCGGCGGCGTACAGCGTCCAGGGCCCGGCGCTCCACTCGGCGGCGGCCCAGGGCATGTCGTAGCGCTCGGTGTTGTGGCGCGGGGTGGCGATGTAGTCGTCCGAGATCACGCTGTCGGCCGTGCGGCGCACGCCCTCCCAGCCCAGGCTCCAGCGCAGCGCGCCGCTTTGCACCGTGTGGCGCAGGAACAGCCCGTCCTCCGTGGCGCCGTAGCCATAGTCCTGCGGCCCCCACTGCGCATCGTCCAGCACCAGGGCCGAGGTGGTGCGCGCGTGGTGCAGCTTGAGCCAGGTCTGCGCATCGGCCGACCAGCGCCAGGAGGCGCCCGCGTCGGTGCGCTCGGCCCGGTTGTGGGCCGTGCCGGTGAAGGTGATGCCGTTGCCGTAGTCGAGCCCCTGCGGAAAGCGGTAGCGCATGGGCCCCTCGCTGTGCAGCACGAACAGCCCCAGCCGCTCGGTGGGCCGGGCGCCCAGCGCGATGTCGATGTCCTGCGAGCGCATGCGGTACTGGGTGGCGGGCGGCCCCTCGCGCGGCTCCATCGCGCTCCCGTTGGCGCGCACCAGCCAGGCCAGGGGCAGCGGCGCGGCCGTGAAGCCGCGGTAGGCCACGTCGCCCGTGGCCGTGCCGCGCAGGGGTTCGCGCCCCAGGCTCAGGCCCATGCTGGCCTCGCGCCCTTCCGAGGGCAGCACGGGCGGCTGCTTCTCGCTCGCGCCGAACACCGTGGGGTCGCTCAGGTAGCCCTGGAACAGCTCGGATTCGCGGCTGTAGTCGCTCTCGTAGCGGTTGGCCAGGAAGAAATGGCTGCCCGCCCACAGCGGGTAGTACGAGGCCTGGGCGTAGGCGCGCGCCCAGTGCTCCAGCCCGAAGTCGCCCAGCGCCTTGCCCAGGTTGGCCGAGCCCTGGCTGTCGCTCGCCAGCGGGTTGAGCGACTTGAGGTAGGGCAGCCGCGCAAGGGCCTCGCGTGCGGCGGCGATGGCGGCCTCGGGCTCCCCCGCGTCGTTGCGCAGCATGGCCTCGATCTGCCAGGGCAGCGGGTCGTTCGGGTCGGCCTGGCGCGCGCGCGCCAGCGCGTCGAACGCGGCGGCCGTGCCGCCCAGGCGGTACTCGGCCACGGCCAGCCAGGCCTGGGCCTGGGCGTAGCGCGGCTCGATCACCAGGGCCTTGAGCAGTTGCTCGCGAGCCCGCGCGGGCTCGCCCTGCTGCAGCGCGAGCAGGCCGTCGCCCGCCAGGGCCACGTAGTCGTCGCCCGACTGCGCGAGCGCCGCGGCGAAGCCCGCGTGCGCGGCGCCGTGGCGCAGCGCCTGGGTGTCGGCCGTGGCGGCTTCGGCCAGGTGGCCCGCGTCGTGCGGCTGCAGCGCCACGGCCCGTGCGAGCGCAGCGCGCGCGGCCGCGAGGTCGCCGCGCTCGCGCAGCGCACGGCCCCTGCCGGCAAGCGCCGCCGCCTGCGCGGCCGGGCCCTGGGCGCCGTCCACGGCAGCCTGGTAGAGCGCGAGCGCAGCATCGCCCTCGCCGTCCAGGCGCCGCGCATCGGCATCGGCCAGCAGCAGCGGCACGGCGCCGGGCGCCTCGGCGCGGGCCGTGGCGATGAAGGCGCGCGCCTCCCCGGCGCGGTCCAGCGCCGCGAGCAGCTCGGCACGCCGCGCGGCCGCATCGGCGGCATCGGAGTCATGCCGGGCCTGCCACACGGCCAGCAGGCGGCGCTGCGCGGCTTCCAGATCGCCCGCGGCCACCTCGGTCTCGGCGCGCAGGCGCTCGGCCAGCGCATCGCCGGGCGGCACGCCGCCCAGCAGGTCGCGCAGCGCCGCGATGCGCCCGCCGCGCAGCGCCTCCAGCGCCTGCGCGCGCCAGGGCTCGCCGGGCTCGGCCAGTTCGGGCCAGTGGCCGGGCGCGAGGCGGCTCGCCATCACCCACTGCACACGCTCGCGCGGGTTCACCAGGGTGCGCTTGACGGGCGCCTGGCCCGGCTCCACGGTGGCCTGCTCGGCCGGGCCCACGTCCACGCGGCCCTGTGCGTTCGAGACCTCGATGCGCCCCGAGAGCACGGTGAGCGTGGTGCGGCCCTGGGGCTCGACCTCCACATCCCAGTCCGTGCCGCGCACGGCCGCCAGCGCGGCGGGCGTCTGCAGTTGCAGGTCCACAGGCTGGGCCTTGGCGCGCGCCCACAGGCGCCCCACGGCGAGTTCGAGCCGCGTCTGCGCGGGGCGCACGTCGCACAGCCGCACCTGCGCCTGCGCAGCCATGCGGATCTGCGTGCGGTCGGCCAGCAGCAGCGCGGCCGACGAGAGCGCGAGCGTGCGCACGTCCGCGCCCGGCGGCAGGCGCTGGGCCAGCGCGGCGGCGGCCCAGGGCGCGGCGGCCCGCGCGCGCGTCTCGCCCTGGCCCGTGAGCGCGACGATCTCGGCGGCCGTGCCGTCGGCCTGCGCGGGTGCCTCGCACTGCGCGAAGGCGGCACAGGCCGCGAGGTGCAGCGCGGCGGGGATGAAAAAGCGTTTCGACGGCATGGCACGCTCCTTGGTCGCTGTGTGGTCGCTGTTCGTTCGCTATTTGTCCAGGGCCAGCGCGAAGTCCTCGCCGGGCGCCTGCGCCTGTTCCATCTGCCGCAGGCGCTCGCCCATCCGCGCGCGGTGCGCGGGCCAGCCTGCCACGTCCTCCAGCGCCCCGGGCCACTCGGCCCAGTGCCGCAGCGCGCCGGGCCAGTCGGCCCGGGCCACGCAGGCGCGCAGCGCATCGCCCGTGCGCACGGCCTGCGCCTGCGTGCAGGGCGTGAACACGTCCAGCCCCGTGCTGCGCCCGGCCAGCACCACGCTGCCGAGCCACAGCAGGCCCGCGCCGGACGGCAGCGCATCGCGCAGCGCGGCCGAGAGCAGCACGTGCGTGCCAAAGGCTTTGTTGGCGCCTTCGAGCCGCGCGGCGGTGTTCACCGCATCGCCCACGGCTGTGTAGGTGAAGCGCTCGTGCGAGCCCAGGTGGCCCACAGCCGCCTCGCCCGTGTGCAGGCCGATGCGTAGCGCCACGCCCGCGAAGGGCGTGCCCTTCCAATCGGCGCGCAGCCCCACCATGGCCGCCTGCATGGCCTGGGCGCAGGCGAGCGCGAGCGCCGCGTGGTCGGGCTGGGCGAGCGGCGCGTTCCAGAACGCCATCACCGCGTCGCCGATGAATTTGTCGAGCGTGCCGCCGTGCGCATGGACGGCGTGCGCCATGGCGCTGAAGTAGCGGTTGAGCGCCTGGGCCACGGCCTCGGGCGGCATGTGCTCGCTGGCCCGGGTGAAGCCCGCGAGGTCGGCGAACAGCAGCGAGAGCGGGCGCCGCTCGCCCGTGGTGTGCGGCGCCTCGTCGGCGCGGGCCAGCGCATCGGCCACGGCGGGCGGCACGTAGTGCGCGAAGTCGCGCCGCAGCCGCTCGCGCCGCGCGCGCTCGCGCCAATAGCCCTGGGCCGCGCCCACGTTCAGGTGCAGCGCCAGCGCGGCCAGCGTGGGCAGCGCGCTCCACCACCAGCCAGCCACATAGGCCGCCACGGTGCCCGCCACGGCGGCGCCCGCGAGCGCCGCGCTCAGCCCCAGCGCGCGCGCGCCGCGCCAGCGCCGCGTGAGCAGCGCCGCCAGCCCCACGGCCAGTACGGCCTGCCCCCATGGCGCCCCGCGCGGCGCGGGCACGACCCAGTCGCCCGCGAGCGCGTTGGCCAGCGCCGTGGCGTGCAGGAACACCCCCGACTGCGGGCCCGCACCCAGCACGTGCAGCGGCGTGGCGAACTGGTCCGTGCCATCGACCGGCGTGTGCTGCCCCAGCAGCACCAGCGCGCCCCGCAGCGCACCGGGCGCGAGCTGCTGCGCGGGCGCCAGCGCCTGGGTGTAGTGCACATAGGGCATGGGCCGCTCGGGCGCGTAGTGGCGCAGCAGCGCGCCGGGCGGCGGCGGCGTGTAGCGGCGCCCCGCCGCCTCGGCCACGGCACGCCAGAAGGCATCGGGCCCGGTGGGCGCACGGCGCACCACGCCGTCCTCGTCGGGCCACAGGTGCACCTCGCCCTGGCGCGCCTGGCCGAACACCGGCACCAGGCGCTGGCTGTAGCCCGCCACCTGCGAACTGCGCACCTGCGCCTCGCCCGCCGCCAGCACCACGGGCAGCGGCCCGGCGAGCGCATGCGCCAGGGCCTCGTCGTCGCGCGCCTCGGGCGCGGTCTGGGTGAACAGCAGGTCCACGCCCAGCGCCGCGGCCCCCGCATCCTGCAGCGCGCCGATGAGCCGCGCATGCAGCGCGCGCGGCAACGGCGGCGACAGGGCCAGCTGCGCGAGCGAGGGCTCGTCGATGCCCACGACGACCACCCCCGCATCGGGCGGCGCCGGGGCCGTGAAGCCCGCGAGCAGGTCGTGCTCGAGCCGCAGCAGCGCATCCCACACAGGCAGCAAGGACAGCAGCGCACACAGCCCCAAGCTCAGCGCCACGCGCTGGGCCCAGGCCCGCCAGCCATCCGCCGCCGTGTCCCTTTGCGCCATCTGCCCTCCGCCTAGCCGGTGGAAACATTTGCTTGCAGGTACTGTATCCCGTCCCGGCGGGCGCCGGAATGGGCCGGAACCCTGCGCGCTAGAATCCGCAGCCGCTAGGGGTGCCGGCCTGCCATGCAGGTTTGCCGGCTGAGACAGTCCCTTCGAACCTGATTGAGATCATCCTCGCGCAGGGAAGCCCACCCGCTCACGCAATGGCCTGGCACCGCCCAGGCCCGCGGCCCGGGCGCCGCCCCGCACCCACACGGAGCCGCCCGCCATGACCACCCTGCCCGCCAACGAAGCCCTGGCCCCCGTCGCGCCCGAGCACCGCGCCTTCGGCTGGCGCGACCATGCCTCGCTCTGGTTCAGCCTGGGCGTGGGCCTGCTGGTCATGCAGGTGGGGGCGTACCTGATGCCCGCGCTGGGCACGCGGGAGGCGCTGGCCGCCATCGTGCTCGGCTCCCTCGCCGGCGCGGGCCTGCTGGGCTGGGTGGCCAAGATTGGCTGCGACAGCGGCCTGGCCAGCGCGGGCCTCATGCACGCCGTGTACGGCCGCCGCTTCGCGGGCCTGCCCATCGTGCTCAACATCGTGCAGCTGCTGGGCTGGGGCGCGTTCGAGCTCGTGGTGATGCGCGACGCCACCGTGGCGCTGGCCCGGCAGGCGGGCCTGGCCGATGCCGCAGCCTACGCGCCCGTGGCCGCCACCCTGCTCTGGGGCGCGGTCGTGGTCGCGCTCATCAGCGGCAGCATGGTGCGGCTGGTGCGCCAGCTCATCGCGCGCATCGCGCTGCCGCTGGTCGTGCTCTCGCTGCTGTGGCTGTCGTGGCAGTTCATCGCGCTCGCGCTCGCCCAAGGGTTGCCCGCGCTCTGGAGCCGCCCGGGCGAAGGCGGCATGGGCGTGCTGCCCGCGCTCGACCTGGTCATCGCCATGCCCATCTCGTGGCTGCCGCTGGTGGCCGACTACGCGCGCCACGGCAAGAGCGGCGGCGCCGCGCTGCGCGGCACCTGGCTGGGCTACGCCATCGCCAACATGTGGTGCTATGCGCTGGGCGTGCTCGTCGCGCTGGTGCTGCCCAGCGAGGATCTGGTGACCGCCCTGCTGCTGGCCCAGGGCGGCCTCGTCGCGCTGTCGCTGATCCTCATCGACGAGGTGGACAACGCCTACGGCGATGCGTATTCCGGCTCCGTCTCTGCCCACAGCCTGCTGCCCGCCTGGAGCGTGCGCCGCTGGGGCCTCGTCATCGCCGCGGCCTGCACCGCCTTCGCGCTGGTGCTGCCCATGCACAGCCTGGAGCCGTTCCTGCTGCTGCTCAGCTCGGTGTTCGTGCCGCTGTTCGGCGTGATCCTGGGCCGCCTGGCCTTCGGCGCGCAGGCACAGCAGCTGCTGGCGCGCGCCAGCGGCGTGCACTGGAGCGCCACGCTGATCTGGCTCGCGGGCATCGCGTGCTACCACCTGCTGCCCCAGGCGGCTCCGGCGCTGGGCTCGGCCCTGCCCACGCTGGCGCTGTGCTTTGCGCTGGCGTTCTTCACGCGGCCCAAGAACTCCTAGTTCGATAGCTGTTGGCGCGCTCCAGCAAAGGGCTGGAGGCCAAAATGGCTTGAAACGATAGTCACCCCGGCGCCACCTGCCGGTAGAACGTGTCGATCGCGTCCACCATCTGGGAGAGCCCTGGCTGCTCCAGTGGATAGTGCCCGGCGCGCTCCAGCATGACCGTCTTCACGGGCACCTTGCCCAGGCGCCGCAGGAACGGCTCGCTGAGGTGCAAAGGCGTCCACCGGTCTTCGGCAGGCTGGGTCAGCAGAACAGGGCAGACATCGAAGGCCTCGGGCGCGACCACGGGCCGGTAGGCCAGGTAGGAGCTGAGGAAGGCCAAGGTCATCGCATTGCCGGCGGAACGCTTGTCCGACAGCCACACCTTGAGCGCGGCCCGGTCGTTGACCAGGGCGTGCATCTTGCTCGCCACCGCCATGGGCATGCGCACCGAGGCCAGCGGGCTTCTGGCGCCCAGGTGCAGCAGCGGGCCGCCCACGCGGCCCATGAACCGGTTGAGCGCGGTCTCGTCGCGCACCTGCTGGCTGCCGTTGTCCAGGAAGGTCATGCCGACGATGCCCCGGACCTTCCCGTTCAGCGCGGCCACGTGGTAGGTCAGCATGCCGCCGGCGCTCAGGCCGTACAGGACGATGGGGCGGCCGTCCCTGGCGAGTTCGGCGTCGATCAGGTCGCTGCCCGCCTGCACCCAGTCGCCATAGCGGACCAGCGCGCCCCGGGCCACCTCGGTCATCCCGTACTCGGGCATGTCGATGGCGATGGTCTCGTAGCCCCGCCGTGCCAGCGGGGCGCCAAGCACCATCGACATCTGGCGGCCGTTGGTACCGACGCCGTGGAACAGGATCACCTTGACCGGGGCCGCAGGGTTGCGGTAAGTGTCGAGGTGTACCTTGTGGCCCCGCCAGCTCCACCATTCCTCGGCGGGTTCGTGCCTGGGATCGATGTGGAATTCCGGGGGGAGAAAGGCCATCATCTCCCGCCAGAGGGGTTGTGCTGCGTACGTCATGGTCATGGTGGGCTCCTGTCTTGGATGGCAGGTATCTTCGATGGCTTCGCCACCCATGCCCATGGCGGCCTGGGCCAGGAGTTTTAGAATTCGGGCCACGTTTTGCACCACGAACCGGGGGCGCATGAGCTACTGGAACTTCGCGCGCAGCCCTGTCAGCGTCCGCCTGCTGCTCGACTTCGGCCAGGCGCGGGGCATCGAGGCGGCATCGCTGCTGCGGGGCACGCGGCTGGGCCTGGGCCAGCTGGCCGACCCGGACATGACGGTCTCCGCGAACCAGGAACTGGCGGTGGCCGCGAACCTGCTGCGCCAGCTTCGCGGCGAGCCCGCGGTCGGCTTGCAGGTGGGCCTTTCATACCACCTGTCGGCCTACGGCATCCTCGGGTACGGCCTGATGAGCAGCGCCACCGGCGCCGATGCGCTCGGGCTGGCCCGGCGCTTTCTTCCGCTGACCTACGCACTCACCAGCATCGCACACCGCCGGGCCGGGGCCTGCGACGAACTCGCCTTCGAGCCGCCCGACGGCCTGCCCCCGGCCTTGCAGGAGTTCGTCGTCGAGCGGGCCATGGGAGCCACCTCGCGGCTGCTGCGGGACGTGCTGGGGAGCGGCTTCGGGCTGGCGGGGTTCGGGCTGCGGCACGGCGTGCCGCCCGCGGGCCCTCGGCGCCGAGGACCCACGCAGGTGCTGGGTGCCACGATCCAGTACGGCGCCTGCGCGAACGCGCTGTCCTTCGCCCACGAGCACCTGGCACAGCCGCTGCCGCAGGCCAATGCCGTCACCGCGGCCATGTGCGAGCGCCTGTGCGCGGAGCTGCTGGCCCGCCGGCGCTCCCGGCTGGACACCGCCGCGTTCGTGCGCGAGCACCTGGCCGCATTGCCGTCCGGGCAGGCGCCGGAGCTTGCCGCGATGGCACGGCTGCTGAACATCAGCGAGCGCACGCTGAAGCGGCGGCTGCAGCAGGAAGGCGCCTCGTTTCGCGCGCTCTCGAACGCCGCCCGGCACGCGAAGGCCAGGCAGTTGATGGACGAAGGGCGCATGACGATGACCGAGATCGCCGCCGAGCTGGGGTTCAGCGACCTGTCCTCGTTCTCGCAGGCGTTCAAGCGCTGGAGCGGCTCGGCGCCAGCCCGCTTCAACGCAGCGGCGCAGAGTGTTCGCTCCTCGATTGATAGCTTCCCGCACGCGGCTGATAAGGGTTAAAGGCCGAAAACCCTTAAAAAACCACCTGTGCCACCGGCGCATAGCCGTGGTTCAGCGGCCCATGCCCGCGCCCCGTGCGCACCGCCGCGCCGGCCTGTATCGCCCCCAGGATGTAGGCGCGGGCCTTCTGCACCGCCTCGGGCAGCGCATGGCCCAGCGCCAGGTGCGCGGCAATGGCGGACGAGAGCGTGCAGCCCGTGCCGTGCCCGTTGTGCGTGGCGATGCGCGCGGACTCCAGGCGTTGGTGCGTGCCGCCCTGCAGCGCCAGCACGTCCACCACCCAGCCGCCCGGCAGGTGCCCGCCCTTGAGCAGGGCCGCGCGCGCGCCCAGGCCCAGCAGCGCTTGCGCCGCCGCGTCGAGCGCATCCACGCCCTCGATGGCATGGCCCAGCAGCAGCGCGGCCTCGTCGAGGTTGGGGGTGATGACCTCGGCCAGCGGGAACAGCTCGCCCACCAGCGCGGCCACCGTCTCGGGCACGATGAGGCGGTCACCGCTGGTGGCGACCATCACCGGATCGAGCACCACGTGCGGCAGCCGGTGGCAGCGGATGGCGTCGGCCACCACGCGCACCACCTCGGGCGTGGCGAGCATGCCGATCTTCACGGCATCGGCGCCGATGTCCTCCACCACCGCGTCGATCTGCGCGCGCAGCATCTCGGGCGGAATGCCGTGGATGCCGCGCACGCCCTGCGTGTTCTGCGCCGTGATCGCGGTGATGGCCGTCATGCCGTAGCAGCCGAGCGCGCTGAAGGTCTTGAGGTCGGCCTGGATGCCTGCGCCGCCGCCGCTGTCGGAGCCCGCGATGGACAGCACGCGCGCATAGCGCCGGCCCGTGGCCGGCGAGAGAGTTTCTTGCGTCATGACAAAAATTATCAACCGTAAGGACACTGCCGCTGTGCTGTAATACTTCGCACGGACGAAACAGGGGTGTCCCGGCCAGCGATGGTCGGCGGCTGAGAAAGACCCTCGCACCCGATCCAGATCATGCTGGCGTGGGGAGTTTTCACCAGTACGGCGCAGCGCCCTCGTTGCCTCCGCCCTCGCGTTTTGTCCCCCTACTTGATTGGACTGCGGACAACAACGCCATGCTTCCCCTCGCTGCTTCTTCCTCGATCGCCATTCTGGGCGCGGGCCTCATGGGCCGGCTGCTCGCCGTCACGCTGGCCGGACAAGGCCACCGCGTGGAAGTCTTCGAGGCCGCGGGCCCCGATGCCGACGGCTCGGCCGCGCGCGTGGCCGCCGCCATGCTCGCGCCGCTGGCCGAATCGGCCGTGACCGAGCCCGGCGTGGTGCGCATGGGCCAGCACGCCCTCGCACGCTGGCCGCAGTTGCTCGCGCAGCTGCCCGCGCCCGTGTTCTTCCAGCAGGCGGGCACGCTGATCGTGTGGCACCGCCAGGACGCCGCCGAGGCCCAGCGGCTGCGCGGCCTGCTCGAACGCACGCAAACCCGGCTGCCCACGCTGCCGCACCTGCAGGTGCTTGGCAGCGATGGCGTGGCCCAGGCCGAACCAACCCTGGCGCAGCGCTTCAACCAGGGCCTGCTGCTGCCCGGCGAGGGCCAGCTCGACAACCGCCAGCTGCTCGCCACGCTCGTGCTCGCCATGGAGCAGCGCGGCGTGCGGGTGCACTGGCACACGGCGCGCGAGCCCGGCCAGTTCACGCCGGGCGCGAGCGGCCAGCCCGATTGGGTGATCGACTGCCGGGGCCTGGGCGCGCGCGCGCAGTGGCGCGAACTGCGCGGCGTGCGCGGTGAGGTCGTGCGCATCCACGCGCCCGAAGTGACGCTGCAGCGCCCCACGCGCCTCGTACACCCGCGCTACCCGATCTACATCGCGCCCAAGGAAAACCACCTGTTCGTGATCGGCGCGACCGAGATCGAGTCCGACGACCGCTCGCCCGCGAGCGTGCGCTCGGCGCTCGAACTGCTCAGCGCCGCCTACGCGGTGCACAGCGGCTTCGCCGAGGGCCGCATCGTCGAGATCGCGACGCAGTGCCGCCCCACCCTGCCCGACAACCTGCCCGCGATCCGGCTCGCGGCACCCCGCGTCATGGAGATCAACGGCCTGTACCGCCACGGCTTCATGATCGCCCCCGCCCTGCTCGACGTGGCGCTGGAGCTGCTGAACACGGGACAATCGCCGCTGGCCCCCCAGTTCGACCTGGCCATCCACCAGGCCTGCACCGCATGAACGTCACCATCAACCAGAACGCCACCGACCTGCCCGACCACGCCACGGTGCAGGACGCGCTCGCGGCCATCGGCGCGCGCCCGCCCTTCGCCGTGGCCGTGAACACCCTGTTCGTCCCCAACACGCAGTACGCGGCCCGCACGCTCCAGGCCGGCGACCGCATCGAAGTGATTTCGCCCGTCACGGGCGGCTAAAACAATGACCCCAGACACCCTCGTCCTCTACGGCCACACCTTTGAAAGCCGCCTGCTGCTAGGCACGGCGCGCTACCCTTCCCCCGCCGTGCTCGAAGCGGCCGTGCAGCGCGCGCGGCCCGCCATGGTCACCGCCTCGCTGCGCCGCCAGGGCAGCAACCCGGCCGAAACCGGCGCGGCCTTTTGGGAACTGCTGCGCCGCCTGGATGTGCCCGTGCTGCCCAACACCGCGGGCTGCCACAGCCTGCAGGAGGCCATCACCACCGCGCAGATGGCGCGCGAGGTCTTCGGCACGCCGTGGATCAAGCTCGAACTCATCGGCGACGACTACACGCTGCAGCCCGACACGCTGAACCTCGTCGAGGCCGCGTCCCTGCTCATCAAGGACGGCTTCCAGGTGCTGCCCTACTGCACCGAGGACCTCGTGCTGTGCCAGCGCCTCGTGGACGTGGGCTGCCAGGCCGTCATGCCCTGGGCCGCGCCCATCGGCACGGGCCGCGGCCCCGTGAACCCCTATGCGCTGCAGACGCTGCGCGAACGCCTGAACGTGCCCCTGCTCGTGGACGCGGGCCTGGGCCGCCCCTCGCACGCCTGCCAGGTCATGGAATGGGGCTACGACGGCGTGCTGCTCAACACCGCCGTGGCCCTCGCGCAGGACCCCGTGGCCATGGCCGGCGCGTTCGCCGATGCCGTGCAGGCCGGCCGCACGGCCTGGCACGCGGGCGCCATGGCCGCGCAGAACTCCGCCCAGCCCAGCACGCCCGTGCTGGGCACACCGTTCTGGCACCACGCATGACGAACCCGATCCTCTCGCACCATGGCGCGGCCTTCACGGGCCATGAAGCCCAGCCCGAGCCCGCCCCCACGCAGGACGGCGAGGCCTACCGCACCGCCCTGCAGGCCGCGAGCAGCCTGGGCTTCATCGCCATCGACGCCGAATGCATCGCCCAGGCGTGGCAGCGGCAAACCCGCCGCACGGGCCGCTTCGACCCCGCCTGCTGGCCCGATGACCCGCGCGACTTCGGTCTCCAGGGCCGCCAGGACAACGCCTTCCCCAGTTGCCCCCGCTCCCTGGGCCTGTACGCCGTGCTGCCCGACGCCGCCTGGGTGGGCCGTATGGCCCGCGCGGGCGTGCCCACGGTGCAGCTGCGCTACAAGAGCGAGGATCCCGCGGCCATCGCGCGCGAGGTGCAGGCCGCCGTGGAGGCCGTGCGGGGCACGGATGCGCGCCTGTTCATCAACGACCACTGGCGCGAGGCGATTGCCGCCCACGCCCATGGCGTGCACCTGGGCCAGGAAGACCTGGATGCTCTCACGCCCGGCGAGCTGGCCATCCTGCGGGCCTCCGGCCTGCGCCTGGGCGTGAGCACGCACGGCTACGCCGAGATGCTGCGCGCCGATGCCGTGGGGCCCAGCTACATCGCGCTGGGCGCCGTGTTCCCCACCACGCTCAAGAAGATGGCCACCGCGCCGCAGGGCGTGGCGCGGCTCGCGGCCTATGCACGGCTGATGCAGGGCTACCCGCTCGTCGCCATTGGCGGGATCGCGGCGGAGCGGTTCGCGCAGATCCTGGCGACGGGCGTGGGCTCCATCGCCGTGGTGCGGGCGCTGGTGCAGGCGGACAGCCCGGAGCAGGCCGCCGCCAACCTGATGCGCCGCATGGACTGAATCAGCGCTTGGGGGGCTTGGTTTCGAGCTCGAAGCGCACTTCGCGCTTGTCGTCGCTCATGCCGAAGCCCACGGGCTGGCCCGCCGCGGGCGGCGCCGTGACGGGCACGGCGGGCACGTCGCTGGCAATGATGGGCGGCGGCTCGCTCAGGTCGAGGTCCAGCATGGCCTCCGAGATCGGGCGCTCGGCCAGCGCGGGCCGGGTCTGGGGCACGAGCTCCAGATCGCCGATGAGCGAGTCCAGCGAGCGCTGCGTGAGGTTCTCGGGCTGCTCCGTGGAAGCCTTCCCCCAGTCCTCCACGGGCTGCACCTCGGGCGCCACCGGCACCGGCGGCGGGCCGAACGGCGTGGTGCGCTTGCGCGGCGGCGGTGCGCCGCGCGCGCTGGCCGGGGTGGTCTGCGCGATGGCCAGCAGCAGCAGCAGGTCGTCGTAGGCCGCCAGGTCGAACGGCGGCACCTCGGTGTGCCGGCCCTCCTGGTGGAACAGATAGCCTTCGAGCAGCGCGAGGATGGACGACGAGGTCCACTGCGCCTCGATCTCGGCCAGCGCATCGATGTAGTGGTCCAGCCCCCGGCCCTGCCGGCGAAAGTGCTGGAACGCGGGCAGGTCGGCATTGAAATAGCGCAGGAACTGCGCGCGCAGCCGCTCGAAATCCTCGGCGCGGCCCAGTTGGTGGTACAGGCGCAGCAGCTCCAGGTAGGCGAAGGGCGAGGTCTCGCCGCGGTCCGCGATGTGCTGCTTGAGCACCCCGATGGCCTGGTCGTGCTCGCCCACGGAGATGAAGAACTCCGCCTGCTGCAGGATGTCGAAGAGCTCCTCGGGGTTGACGATCTGCCCCGCGCGCACGGGCCGGGCTTGCGGCGCGGGCACCGCCGCGGCGGCGGCGTGCGCCATGGGCGCGGGCTCGGTGGCGGGCACGCCGGGGGCATCGGGCACGTCCGGCGCCTCGAACAGTATCTGCTCGCCGGTCTGCATCGGGAGGGTATGCTCGCTCGGCGGCAGCGTGGTGTCGTCATCCCAGTCATCGGCGGGGTGCGGGATGAGGGCATGCTCGGCCGCCTCCTTGTCGCGCGCCGACATCAGGGCCACGGAGTCGCGCCATGCCTGCCCGGCCTGGACCTGGCCGCGCCGCCACAGCCAGGCCGCCAGGCCCGCCACCAGCGCCAGTAAGAGGGCCAGCGCATACACCACGGTGGACGAATAGCGGTCGGCCTCGATGCTGTCCAGGCGCTCGCGCAGGCCCTGCATGCCCGCACGCTCCTTCGCGGCCTGGGCCTTCATCGCGGCCACCTGGGCCTCCAGTTCGCGCACGCGCTCCTGGGACGTATCGGCGGCGCCTGGTTCGGCATTGAGCGCCTTCCACGCGGCGGCGGCCTGCGCGCGCTCGGAAGCCGGCGTCTGCGCAGGCAGCGCGGCCAGTTCGGACGCGGGGCGCAGCGCCATGTCCTCGACCGGCTCCATCACCAGCCGGGGGTGCGGCGCGGACTGCGAAGCGGGAACGGCGGGCGGCTTGGCCGCCGCGCGGCTGTCCACCGGCGCCGGGGCCTTGGCCACGGCGGCAGCGGCCGGCACTTTGCGCGGCGCCGGCGGTGGCGGTGGCGCGCTCGCACGCGGCGCGGGTGCCACGGCGACGGGGGCCGGCAAGGCGCGGGGCGCGGGCGCTGCGGCCTGGCGCGGCCTGGCGGTGGAGGAAGCCGCGCCCGGCGTGGCCACCACGGGCACGGCCGCGGCCAGCCGGGACAGATCGATCGGCGCGGACCGGCCCGCCACGGCCTCGGGCGGTTCGGCCAGGAAGGTGTAGGTGCGGGACATCGGCCCCGCGCAGCCCGCCGTTACGGTCGCCGTCAGCACGGGCTCGTTGGCCGCCACGAACGCCTGCACGCGCACGGCCGGGGAGCGCCCGGGGATTTCAGGCAGGGGCACGACCCGCACCTTGGCGCTGGCAATGGGCACATCGCCCGATACCAGTTGCGCCGTCACGCAGGACGACGCCAGGTCGGAGCCGGGATCGGGCTGGATGTCGAACGCGAGGTCGATGGGAGAGCCCAGCACCACGGTGCCTCGGCTGTTGCCCAGCGACAGGGCTGCGGCGCTCAACGCAACCGCGTAAAGACCGGCCCCGATGAATGCGTCACATTTTTTCACGATGGTTTCTTTTCTATGCAACTCATTCTGGCATAGAAGCTCCCGCCCATGCCATCGCGATAATGCGCCGTCATGACCATCACTACCTCCTTCCCCACCATCGGCATCGTGGGCACCGGCGCCATGGGCCGGGGCATCGCCCAGATCGCTGCGCAGGCCGGCAGCACCGTGCTGCTGCTCGACACCCAGCCCGGCGCCGCCGATGCGGCCCGGGCCACCATCATCGCCCAATGGCAGCGCCTGGCGGACAAAGGGCGTATCGGCGCCGAACAAATGCAGCAGTGGAGCGGCCTGCTGCGCCCCGTCGCCAGCGTGGCGGATCTGTCGCCCTGCACCCTGGTGGTGGAGGCCATCGTGGAACGGCTCGACGCCAAGCAGTCGCTGTTCGCGCAGATCGAGGCCGTGGTGGCGCCCGGCGCCATCCTGGCCACCAACACCTCGTCGCTGCCGGTCACGGCCATCGCCGCGGGGCTGAAGCACCCGGGCCGCTGCGCGGGCTTCCACTTCTTCAACCCCGTGCCGCTCATGAAGGTGGTCGAGGTGGTCGCGGGCCTGCGCACCGACGCCGCCACATGCGCCGCGCTGGCCGCCTACGCGCGCGAGATGGGCCACCAGCCCGTGCAGGCGCAGGACACGCCGGGCTTCATCGTGAACCACGCGGGGCGCGGCTTCGGCACCGAGGCGCTGCGCATCGTGGGCGAAGGCGTGGCCGACTTCGCCACCGTGGACCGCATCCTGCGCGACCAGGCGGGCTTCAAACTCGGGCCGTTCGAGCTGCTCGACCTCACGGGGCTGGACGTGTCGCACCCGGTGATGGAGTCCATCTACCGCCAGTTCTACGACGAGCCGCGCTTTCGCCCCAGCGCCATCGCCGCGCAGCGCGTGGCCGGCGGCCTGCTGGGCCGCAAGACCGGCGAGGGCTTCTACCGCTACGTGGACGGCGCGGCCCAGGTGCCGCCCGAGCCCGCCGTGCCCGTGGTGGCCGACGCCGACATGCCGCCCGTGTGGGTCTCGACGCGCGCCGCGCGACGCGCCGAGCTGTACCAGCTGCTCAAGGGCTTGGGCGCGCGCATCGAGACCGGCACCTCGCCCTCGCCCCAGGCCATCACGCTCGTGGCGCCGCTGGGCTTCGACGTGACCACCGTGGCCGTGGTGGAGCGGCTGGACCCGGCGCGCACCATCGGCATCGACATGCTCATCGACGATGCCGCCACGAAGCGCCGCGTGCTCGCCACCAACCCGGCCACGCGCGTGGACATCCGCGACGCCGCGCACGCGCTGTTCGCGCGCGACGGCAAGGCCGTGAGCGTGGTCCGCGACAGCGGCGGCTTCGTCACGCAGCGCGTGGTGGCCACCATCGTGAACATCGCGGCCGACATCTGCCAGCAGCGCATCTGCAGCCCCAAGGACCTGGAGACCGCCGTCACCCTGGGCCTGGGCTACCCGCTCGGGCCGCTGGCCATGGGCGACCGCTGGGGGCCCACGAACATCCTCGAAGTGCTGTTCAACCTGCAGACCGTGTACGGCGACCCGCGCTACCGCCCCAGCCCCTGGCTGCGCCGGCGCGGCGCCATCGGCCTCTCCCTGGCCCACGAAGAAGAGTAGCGGCCCGCCGGGCCCAAGCGCCCGCGAAGGCATCGCGGCCTTCCCCTCGCAAAGCCCCCGTGCGCGGCCCCGTGCCGCGCCTGGGCCCGGTGCGTGCCTGCCCGCGCGGCACAGACACGCACGTGACAACCCTGAACCAGGGCGCCGGTCCCTCACGCGACAATGGGCCGGTATTCAGTCACGCAAAAGACAGGCCATGGACGACCCGATTCTTACCATCGAAGAACGTGAGGCGATCAACTCCGGTCGCTGGTTCTCAACCCTCTCTCCATCGCTGCGGCACGACATTCTCCGATGCGCCTACGTCAAACGCTTCAAGGACGGCACGCTGATCTGCGCGCGCGGCGAGCCGCCCGAGGAGTGGATCGCCTGCGCCCGGGGCGCGGTGCGCGTGAGCTCCACGTCGATCTCGGGCAAGCAGATCACGCTGACCTACGTGGAGCCGGGCATCTGGTTCGGCGACGTGGCGATCTTCGACGGGGACCGGCGCACGCACGACGCCTATGCGCATGGCGACACCACGATCCTGTGCGTCTCCAAGACCGATTTCAAGAAGATCCTCGCCTCGCACGTGGAGTTCTACGAAGCCATGCTGCGCCTGCATGCGCGGCGCATCCGCCAGCTCTACGGCCTGGTGGAAGACCTCAACACCCTGCCCCTGCGCGCGCGGCTGGCCAAGCAGTTGCTGCACCTCGTGCGCAGCTATGGCGTGACCAGCCTCTCGCATGGCGGCGAGATCCGCATCGGCCTGCAGCTCGCGCAGGAGGAACTGGCGCAGTTGCTGGGCGCATCGCGCCAGCGCGTGAACCAGGAGCTCAAGACCATGGAGCGCGAGGAGGCCATCCGCATCGAGCCGGGCGGGCTCGTGGTGCGCGACCGCGAGGCACTGATGCACATCGCCGAGGCCGATCACTGAACTTCCTCACGACCCAGCCATGAGCCACTTCGACCACTTCGTGGGCACGCGCCCCGTCTCCGACCAGCACGCCTTCGACACCGCCGCGCTCTCCGCTTGGCTGCGCCAGCACCTGCCGGGCTTCGAGGGCCCGCTCACGGTGGAGATGTTCAAGGGCGGCCAGTCCAACCCCACCTACAAGCTCGTCACGCCCGGGCAAAGCTACGTGATGCGCGCCAAGCCCGGCCCCGTGGCCAAGCTGCTGCCCTCGGCCCACGCCATCGAGCGCGAGTTCGCCGTGATGGGCGGCCTGCACGGCACAGACGTTCCGGTGCCGCGCATGCACGTGCTGTGCGAGGACGAATCCGTCATCGGCCGCGCCTTCTACGTGATGGAGTGCATGCAGGGCCGCGTGCTGTGGGACCAGAGCCTGCCCGGCATGGCGCCCGCCGAGCGCGCCGCCCTCTACGACGAGATGAACCGCGTGATCGCCGCGCTGCACACCGTGAAGTTCGCCGAGCGGGGCCTGGCCGGCTACGGCAAGCCCGGCAACTACTTCGAGCGCCAGATCGGCCGCTGGAGCAAGCAGTACGTGGCCTCCATCACCCAGCCCATCCCCGAGATGGACAAGCTCATGGAATGGCTGCCCGCGCACATGCCCGCGAGCGCGCGCGACGAAAGCCACGTGTCCATCGTGCACGGCGACTACCGGCTGGACAACCTCATGTTCCACCCCACCGAGCCGCGCGTGATCGCGGTGCTCGACTGGGAGCTCTCGACACTCGGCCACCCGCTGGCCGACTTCAGCTACCACTGCATGGCCTGGCACGTGCCGCACGAGCTCTCGCGCGGCATCGGCGGGCTCGACCTGGCCGCGCTCGGCATTCCGAGCGAAGACAGCTACATCCGCCGCTACTGCGAGCGCACCCGCATCGCAACCCCCGAGGCCCTCGCCGCCGACTGGAACTTCTACCTGGCCTACAACATGTTCCGCATCGCAGCCATCCTGCAAGGCATCGCCAAGCGCGTGGAGGCAGGCACCGCCTCCAGCGCGCAGGCCAAGGCCTCGGGCGACACCGCGCGGCCCATGGCCGAGCTGGCCTGGTCGTTCGCGCAGCGCGGATGACTGCCCCCTTTACCGATCACCCAACGGAGGAACCCCATGGACTTTGACTACTCCCCCAAAACCAAGGAACTGCAGGCCCGGCTGCTCCGGTTCATGGACGACCACATCTACCCCAACGAAGCCGCCTACGCCGCCGAGCTGGCCGCCAACACCGCGGCAGGCAAGCGCTGGACGGCGCTCAAGACCATCGAGGACCTCAAGCCCAAGGCCCAGGCTGCCGGGCTGTGGAACCTGTTCCTGCCGGTGGACAGCGCCGCCGTGGCAGGCTACGAGGGTGCCGGGCTCACCAACCAGGAATACGCGCCGCTGGCCGAGATCATGGGCCGCGTGCTGTGGGCCAGCGAGGTCTTCAACTGCTCCGCGCCCGACACGGGCAACATGGAGACCATCGCGCGCTACGGCGACGAGGCCAACAAGGCCCGCTGGCTCAAGCCGCTGCTGGAGGGCAAGATCCGCTCCGCCTTCGCGATGACCGAGCCCGCCGTGGCGTCGAGCGACGCCACCAACATCGAGACGCGCATCGAGCGCCAGGGTGATGAATACGTCATCAACGGCCGCAAGTGGTGGATCTCCGGCGCCGCCGACCCGCGCTGCGCCGTGTTCGTGACCATGGGCAAGACCGACCCCGAGGCGCCCAAGCACTCGCAGCAAAGCATGGTGCTGGTGCCCGCCGACACGCCCGGCATCACCATCCTGCGCCCGCTCAACGTGCTGGGCTACGACGACGCGCCGCACGGCCACGTGGAGATGACCTTCGAGAACGTGCGCGTACCCGTCTCCAACATCCTGCTGGGCGAAGGGCGCGGCTTCGAGATCGCCCAGGGCCGCCTGGGCCCCGGCCGCATCCACCACTGCATGCGCCTCATCGGCCAGGCCGAGCGCGCGCTGGAGTTGATGTGCAAGCGCGCCTCCAGCCGCACCGCCTTCGGCAAAACCGTGGCCCAGCAGACCGTGACGCAAGAGCGCATCGCCGAGGCGCGCTGCAAGATCGACATGGCACGCCTGCTCACGCTCAAGGCCGCGTGGCTCATGGACGTGGCGGGCAACAAGGTCGCCAAGACCGAGATCGCCATGATCAAGGTGGTGGCGCCCAGCATGGCCTGCCAGGTGATCGACTGGGCCATGCAGGTACACGGCGGTGGCGGCATGTGCGACGACTTCCCGCTGGCCTATGCCTACGCCAATGCGCGCACCTTGCGCTTTGCGGATGGGCCGGATGAGGTACATCGCAATGCGATTGCCAAGTGGGAGCTGGGCAAGTGGGGGAGCTACGGGCGCGATGCTGCGGTGCCCGTCACGCGCGGTGCCTGATGTGCTGAATTAGCCTGTGCTCTTTTTTGAGTAGCTGCTGCGGGTTTTGATGGTGCTGGCCGGGATGTGCGCCCGGCGGCGCAGTAACTTTCTTTCGTCTCGCCGAAAGAAAGTCACCAAAGAAAGGGCGACCCTGCTGTCCGTGTCCCTCCGCTTCGCTACGGGCAACCTGCGGTGCTCGGAGCCGGGGTGCGCTGCGTAACTCACTGCGCGCTGCGCGCTCCGTTCGGACAAACGCAGCGAGTCAGTTCACGAAGCATGGGCGCTTCGACGCCCATGCCACCCCGGCTCCTGCGCTCCTCGGCACGGACAGAAGGGCACCCACGACTCAGGCCATCGCTACGCTCGGCCCCCAACGCGCAGGCGCTGCGCGCCACGAAATCCAGGCCGAGCGCAGCGATGGCCCGGGTTGTCTCCACCCCCTTCTGGCTGCGCCTGGGGCGGGGGGCTTGCGGGGTGGGCATGGGCGTCGAAGCGCCCATGCTTCGTGAACTGACTCGCTGCGTTTGTCCGAACGGAGCGCCGCAGGCGCGCAGTGAGTTACGCAGCGCACCCCGCAAGCACCCCGCCCCAGGTTTGCCCCTTCGCGCAGCGAAGGGGTCGCAGACTGCGGGGCGCCTTTTCTTTGGTACCTTTCTTTTTGCGCAAAAAGAAAGGTACTGCGCCGCCGGGCGCACATCCCGGCCAGCGACACCCAAACAAACAGCCAAGCTACAAAACAGATAGCTACCAGCGCAAGCTAGGCAAGCGCCAGAGGCCAATTTCTTATGGAATCAGCTCCAGCGCATGCACCCAGCGCCCAGGCTCCCGCTGCAAGCGCCGGTACTCCCCCCTCCCCCAAGCCCCCGCCATATCACGGTAACGCGGCGAGAACACCAGCCCGCTCTGCCCCGTCTGGTAGATAAAGACCGACTGCTCCAGATCCGCCAGGTCGTACACCGCTCGCAGCGAGGGCGCATGCCGGTTCACGAACGGCGCCTGGGCATCCCCCGGGTTGTACTGCCCCACGTTCACGGTATAGCCGTCGCCATCGGACGGCACGCTCACATTGAAGTACGGCGCCAGCGCCGCCACGCTGCCGAACGGCCGGTGGCTGCTGCGCGCGGGGTGCGCCGCGCCCCACTGCCAGCGCGCAGGGTCGGGGCCGTAGGCGGCCTGCAGCCGGTCGAGCGCACGCTCCAGCGCCCGCGCGGACTGCGCCTCGCACGAGAGCGGCTGGCACCACCACGCATCGTCCCGCTCCAGGATGCCTTCCACCGCCGCGCGGTAGTCGCGCTTGCCGTAGGTGGCCTTGAACAGCGCCTGCCCGGTGCGCGGCGCGATGAGGCCGCGCGCGAGTTCGTCGGCCCAGGCCGCGAACACGAGCGGCGCGGCCCGGTCGGCGCGCATGCGGCCGTCGAAGTTCCGCAACTGCACCTGCACGGCGGCGGCCAGCGGGTGCTGCGCCTTGGCGCGCTGCAGGTACGGCAGCAGGCGCAGCGCGGCCAGCGAGAGGTTGTCGGCCTGTATCGCCTGCATGCTCCGCGCGTCGTGCACGGGCTGGGCCTCCAGCAGGGCCGCGATGCGGTCGTAGCGGTAGGGCAGCGTCCAGTCCTGCGTGAGGAAGTGCGGGTAGCCCGGCGCCGTGACGCGCTGGTTGGCCGTGGCGATCCAGCCGCGCGCGGCGCCATCGTCTTCGGGCGTCTCAGCGTAGGGCAGCCAGCCCTGCCAGTCGTAGCGGACGTCCCAGCCGGGCGCGGGGGCCACGCCCATGATGTCGTTGCCGGCCCCGCGCAGCGGCGCGCGGCCCACGGCCTTGAAGCGGACCGCGCCGTCCACGTCGGCCGCCACCACGCTCTGCATGGGCGAGTGGTAGTGGGCCATGGCCTGGAACAGTTCATCGACCGAGCGCGCCTGGTTGGCGCGCAGGCCGCCGAGCACGGTGAGGTTGTCCGCGTCGAGCGCCGCCCAGCGCAGCGCGAGCACGTAGCGCGAGAGGTCGAGCACCTCGGCGTGCGACTTCTGCGCGTCGCTGAGCACGGGGCCGTGGCGCGTGCTGCGCAGGCGCAGCACCACGTCGGCCTGGCCCTTCACGCGGATGGTTTCCTCGCGCACGCCGAAGCGCTCCCAGCCCGTGGGCGTGCGGTAGCGCGTGGGGTCCTGCGGGTCGATCTGCTCCAGGTACAGGTCCTGCACGTCGGGGTTCGTGTTGGTGAAGCCCCAGGCCACCCGGGCCGTGCGGCCCAGCACCACGAAGGGCAGGCCCGGCAGCGTGGCGCCGATCACGTCGAGCGGCGCGATCTCCGTGCCGTCCGACGCCCGGCCCGCGCCCGCGCGCAGGTGGGCGTAGTACCAGATGGCGGGGGCCGAGAGGTCCAGGTGCGGGTCGTTGGCCAGCAGCGGCTTGCCGCTGGCGGTGCGTGCACCGGCCACCACCCAGTTGTTGCTGCCGCGCCCGCCCGGGGTGCCGGCCTGCGCGGCCAGCTCGCTGGCCCAGGCCAGCAGCCCGGATGGCGCCGCCGCAGGCGCGCTCGCGGCCTGCGGCGCGCCGTCGCCGCGGTAGACCTGCAGCGAGCGGTAGAGCGCGGCCAGGTCCACGGACGACGCGGGCAGCTCGCCCGGGTACGGCGGCAGGGCCTGCCACAGCCGGCGGGTGTCGAGCACGCGCGCCAGCGACAGGCGCGCGAACTCCTGGCCCCAGTTGCCGCCCAGGTCCAGCGCCATCATGAGCGCCCAGCCCACGCTGTCCTCGGGCGACCAGGGCGCGCCCTCATCCCCGCCGGGGCGCGTGCCCAGCAGCGCGAACTCGGGCGGCAGGGCCTGGTGCCGGTGCGCATGGAAGGCCGCGATGCCCGCGCTGTAGGCCTGCAGCGCATCGCGCGCCTCGGCGGGCAGCGCCGCGTACTGGCGGCGCGCGGCGCCCCGGATGTCGAGCGCGCGCAGGAGCTTGTCGGTGTCGAGCGTGGCCGGGCCGAACAGCTCGGAGAGCGTGCCGTGCATCACGCGGCGGTTGAATTCGAGCTGCCAGGTGCGCTCCTGCGCGTGCACGTAGCCCATGGCGAACCAGGCGTCCTGCGGCGTTGTCGCCTCGATGTGCGTCACGTCGGCCGCATCGCGCCGCACCCACGCGGTGCCGCGCAGGCCCGGCGCCTGCAGCCGGCCGTCGAGCGCCGGCAGGGTGCGCAGCACGTACACCGCCATGGCCGCGCCCGCGAGCAGGACCGCCGCCACCAGCGCCACGCAGGCGCGCTTGAAGAAAACCATTCGGAGCCCCTCCATGCCGGGGGCCTCGCGCGGGCCTATTCCACGCGCACGCCCGCCTCGGACACCTGGAACTCTAGCGTGGGCGCGCTCGCATCGCCAAAGGGCACGCCCAGCGCGATCTGCCCGCGGCCGTGCAGCAGGCAGGCGTCGCGCCGCAGCAGCACGGGCTCGCCACCCTCGAAGCGCACCCAGGTGCCGAAGCGGCTCAGGTCGGTGAGCACGAAGCTGCCGCCGCGCCAGTCGATGCGCGCATGCTGGCGCGAGACGCGCGGGTCGTCCAGGCACAGCGGCGCCTCGCGCGCGCGGCCCACCTGCAGCGGCATCTCGCCGGGGCCGTACACGCGCCCGCCGCCGCTCCATTGCATCTGGATCTGCACCGTGCCGCCCTCGGGCAGCGCGCCCAGGGTGCTGGGCAAATGGGCCTGCATGGTCTGCGAGTCGGGGTCTTCGTCGAGGCGCCATTCGAGGCCGTACACGGTGACCGGCTCGGATTTGCCGCGGATGTCCATGCCCCCCAGCCGCACGAACCGGGCGTCGTGCCCGGAGCCCGCCTCGCGCGCGGCGGGCCCGTCCATCCAGACCTCGCCCGGGCCCGAGCGCTCGCACAGCCGGGCGGCGAGGTTCACGGCATCGCCATAGCAATCGCCGTCCACCTCCACCACCTCGCCCACCGCCATGCCCACGCGCACCTGCAGCCGGGCCTCGGGCGGCCAGAGCTGCAGGTTCTGCTGGTGGCCGCGCATCAGGGCCGCCATGGCGCCCGCGGCATGCGGCACCTCGGCAAAGGCGCCGAGCACGCCATCGCCCAGCGTCTTGACCACCCGCCCGCCCTGGCCGCGGATGAAGTCGCCCAGCCAGTTCACCACCACGGTGACGGCCTCGGTCGCGCGCTCGTTGCCCAGCGCCTCGTACAGCGCCGTGCTGCCCGCGATGTCGGCGAACACCACCACGACCGGCCTGCTGCTCATGGCCTGTTTCTCCAGCGCGTCCTACTCTGCATGTAAGCGAGTGTAGGCCAGGCGGCCCTGCGGCGCCTGCAAGGAAAACATCGTTGACCGTCAGGCACCGCAGCGGTACGGCGAGCCATGGTCAGTGCGCGTGCCCCCAGTAGATCAGCGCGTCGCGCCCTTCCACCGACAGCGACACCTGCGCCCCCACGGGCAGCAGCACCTTGGTGGCCACGTGGCCGAACGGCAGGTTGGTGAGCACGGGGGCCTTGATCTGCGTGCGCAGCCAGTCCACCACGCTCTGCAGCTTGAAGCCCTTGTCGTGCGGGGCGAGCTTGTAGTTGGTGAACTGGCCCAGCACCACGGCCTTCTGCCGGGCCAGCACGCCCGCGTACAGCAGCTGGGTCAGCATGCGCTCCACGCGGTAGGGGTGCTCGCCGATGTCCTCCAGGAACAGGATGCCGCCCTTGACCTCGGGCAAATACGGCGTGCCCGCCAGCGAGGCGAGCACGGCGAGGTTGCCGCCCCACAGTTGCGCGGATTTCACGTACACGTCGGGCACGGCGGGCCTGCCGTCATCGCGCGGCTTTTCCTTGTCCATGCGCCAGCCCGCGCCCTCGCCGTGGCCGGTGAGCAGATCGTCGAAGCAGGCGGCCATGATGTCGTCGGGCTCGCCTTCCACGCCCCAGTCGATTTCCAGCGAAGGGCCGGCCCAGGTGGTGGCGCCCGTCTTGGCCAGCACCGCGGCCTGGAAGGCCGTGAAGTCGCTCATGCCGACGAAGCGCGTGCCGCGCTCGATGGCCTTGGCGACCTGCTTGTACTGGATGCCCGGCAGGATGCGCGTGAAGCCGTAGGCGGCGCGCGAGATCATCGCCACGCTGGCGCCGCTGGCGGCCGCGCGGTGGATGGCGGCCAGGCGCGTGGCGTCGTCGCCCGCGAAGCGCGTGTGGGTGGCGAGCGCGTCGGCGTCTACCTCCACCTCATGGCCCAGGGCCTTCAGCCGCGCGATGCCGCGCCTGAACGCGGCCTTGTCACGCACGGCGCTGGCGGGGGAATAGATGTAGATGTGCTGGGGGCCGTGGTCGTGGCCGCAGTCTTCAGGGTGGTGGTGCATAGCGGGCGAAGTATTCCATAGCGCGCTCGGCGGAGGCAGCGCTGGCGTCGGGCACGGTGCATGCGGGCGGCGCATCGTTCACGGCGAAGCGCGCGAACGCGCGCGGCGCGGCGCGGTGGCCCGCGTCCGGGAAAGGCGCGGCATCGTCCTGTGCGCCCTCGAGCACGCGCACGATCGGTGTATCCAGCGGCGCCTCCAGCGGGGGCAGCACGGCGCCCGGCTGGGCCACCAGCACCACGTGGCGCAGGCCCAGGTGCCGCAGCAACGCGGCCAGCGCCTGCCGGTGCCATGCCGGCGTGTGCGCGGCCTCTTTCTTGGGCTTGTCGCTGCGGCCGAAGCCGATCAGGTCGGGAGCGACCACGCGGTGACCCGCCTGCGTGAACACGCGCAGCATGGGCCGCCAGACCTCGCTCCACGCAGGGCTGGCGTGCAGGCACAGCCACGTCAGCGGCGCCTCGCGCGGGCCTTCGTCAAGGTAGTGCAAGCGCAGGCCGTCGATGCAGAGATAGTGGCCCGCGGGGCTGGCAAACCGCGCCTCGGGCGTGCGCAGCGCGTCCTCGCGCAGCGGCTCGGCCTGTGCGCGCCGGGCGCCACGGCGCGCGCTGAAAAAGCCCTGCAGCAGCGCCGCGCATTCATCGGCCAGCACCCCGCCCTGTACCGCCGTGTGGTGGTTCAGGCGCGGCTCGGCAAACAGGTCGAGCACCGAACCGGCCACGCCCGTCTTGGGGTCCGCCGCGCCGAACACCACGCGCGCCAGCCGCGCATGCAGCATGGCGCCACTGCACATGGCGCAGGGCTCCAGCGTGACGTAGAGCGTGCAGCCGTCGAGCCGGTAGTTGCCCAGGTGCCGCGCGGCCTCGCGCAGCGCGGCCACCTCGGCGTGCTGCGTGGGGTCGTGGCTGCGCACCGGGGCGTTATGGCCGCGGCCGATGATGGCGCCGTCCTTGACCACGACGGCGCCCACGGGCACCTCGCCCGCCTGCGCGGCGGCGCGCGCCTGGGCCAGCGCCTCGCGCATCCAGGCGGCATCGTCATCACTCTGCATTTGATAGCTGCTTGCGCGCTCTGGATAAGCGCTGAAGGCCATTTTTACTTGGAATCTTCATCCGGCATGGGGCGGGCCTGCTGCATCGCGGCATCGAGTTGCTGCTTGAACTGCTGCTGCACCTGCTGGCTCTGCTGGCGCACGTTGCCCGTGGGTGCGGGCTGCGCAGGCTGCCCGGGCACCTGCAGCGCCGGAACCACGGGGGCATGGGTGGCGGCGAGCTGCTTCTTGGCCAGCACGCCCACGATGGCCAGCACGACAAGCAGGCCGACGATGCTGAACACTGCGCGCATGGGAAAGCTCCTGGAATAAGGCGGCGAACGGGGCATGGTATCGGCAAAAACGCCGGGCTGGGATAATCCGCACCCTATGTCCCTCCTGCCCCACCAGCTCGAACTGCTCTCCCCCGCGCGCGACGCCGACATCGGCATAGCGGCCGTGAACCACGGCGCCGACGCCGTCTACATCGGCGGCCCGGCCTTCGGCGCGCGGGCCACGGCGGGCAACGAGCTGCGCGAGCTGGAGCGGCTCATCCAGCATGCGCACCGTTTCAACAGCCGCATCTTCGTCACGCTCAACACCATCCTGCGCGACGACGAGCTCGAAGCCGCGCGCAAGATGGCCTGGCAGGTGTACGAGGCGGGCGCGGACGCGCTCATCATCCAGGACATGGGCCTGCTCGAGATCGACCTGCCGCCCATCCAGCTGCACGCGAGCACGCAGACCGACATCCGCACGCCCGAGAAGGCGCGCTTCCTGCAGGACGCGGGCCTGTCGCAGATCGTGATCGCGCGCGAACTCGATCTGCAGCAGATCGCCGCCGTGCGCGCCGCCACGGACCCGGCGCGCACCACCATCGAGTTCTTCGTGCACGGCGCGCTGTGCGTGGCCTACTCGGGCCAGTGCTTCATCAGCCACGCCCACACGGGCCGCAGCGCCAACCGGGGCGACTGCAACCAGGCCTGCCGCCTGCCCTACGAGGTGCTCGATGGGCAAGGCCGCATCATTGCGCACGAGAAGCACGTGCTCTCGATGAAGGACAACAACCAGAGCGACAACCTGCGCGCCCTCATTGGCGCAGGCGTGCGCAGCTTCAAGATCGAGGGGCGGTACAAGGACATGGGCTACGTGAAGAACATCACGGCGCACTACCGCAAGCTGCTCGACGAGATCATCGAAGAGGGCGAATTCACGCGCTCCTCCTCGGGCCGCACCACCTTCACCTTCGAGCCCGACCCCGACCAGAACTTCAACCGCGAGTTCACCGACTACTTCGTCAACGGCCGCCAGGACGACATCGGCGCCTTCGACACACCCAAGACGCCGGGCCGTGCCATCGGCTGGGTCACGCAGATCGGCGACAAGTGGTTCGAGCTGGAGACCAGCGACCACGCCACCGTGCTGCACAACGGCGACGGCCTGTGCTACTACGACCTGCAAAAGGAACTGGTGGGCGTGCACATCAACCGCGCAGAGAGCATGAAAAACGGCGTGTGGCGCGTGTTCCCCAAGGACGCCATCGCGGGCTTCAAGGATCTGCGCAAGGGCCTGGAGATCAACCGCAACCGCGACATGGACTGGGTGCGCACGCTGGATAAAAAGTCGAGCGACCGCCGCATCGGCCTGTGGGCGCAGTTGGCGGAAACCCCAAATGGCTTCGCGCTCACGCTGACCGACGAGGACGGCTTCATCGGCCACGCCGCTATCGCCCAGGCGCACCAGAGCGCTACCGACCCCGCACGGGCAGAGGCCACGCTGCGCGAACAGTTGGGCCGCTTTGGCGCGACGATTTTTGAAGTCCACGACATCGCACTGCAACTCACCCAGCCCTGGTTCGTGCCCGCCTCCGCGCTCAACCAGCTGCGCCGCGACGCGGTGGCCGCACTCGAAGGCGCGCGCACCCAGGGCTTCATCCGCCTGCCGCGCGCCACGCCCGTCGAGCCGCCCGCGCCCTTCCCCGAGGACACGCTGACCTACCTCGCCAACGTGTTCAACCACAAGGCGCACGACTTCTACGTGAAGCACGGCGTGAAGGTGATCGACGCGGCCTACGAGAGCAAGGAAGAAGAAGGCGAGGTCAGCCTGATGATCACCAAGCACTGCGTGCGCTTCTCGATGAGCCTGTGCCCCAAGCAGGCCAAGGGCGTGATCGGCGTGAAGGGCACCATCAAGGCCGAGCCGCTGCAGCTCGTCAACGGCAAGGAAAAGCTCACGCTGCGCTTCGACTGCAAGCCCTGCGAGATGCACGTGGTGGGCCGCATGAAGAAGTCGGTGCTGAACCAGCACCGCAAGGAGATGCAGGAGCACCCGATGCAGTTCTACCGCAAGCGCCCGCAGGCGCTGCGGGATTGAAGTCAAACCGGCCTCCAGCGCCCGCCAGCCGGGCGCAGGCAGCTCCCGATCCGATAGCAAAACGGGCTGCATAAGCACATAGCCAACGCATCGTTCCGGCCCGTCGCGCGCAGGCCCACAATGGCGGTTCCCGACAACCACCGGAGAGACCGACCCATGCGCATCGAAACCCTGGCCGTCCACGCGGGCTACGCGCCCGACCCGACCACCAAGTCCGTGGCCGTGCCCATCTACCAGACCGTGGCCTACGCCTTCGACAGCGCGCAGCACGGCGCCGACCTGTTCGACCTCAAGGTGCCCGGCAACATCTACACACGCATCATGAACCCGACGAACGACGTGCTGGAAAAGCGCATAGCCGCACTTGAGGGCGGTATTGCAGCTTTGGCCGTGGCCTCGGGCATGGCGGCCATCACCTACGCCATCCAGGCCATCGCCGAGGCGGGCGACAACATCGTGAGCGCCAGCACGCTCTACGGCGGCACCTACAACCTGTTCGCCCACACTTTCCCGCAGCAGGGGCTGGAGGTGCGCTTCGCCGACGCGCGCGACCCTGCCAGCTTCGGCAAGCTGATCGACGCGCGCACCAAGGCGGTGTTCGTCGAATCCATCGGCAACCCGCTGGGCAACGTGACCGACATCCGCGCCCTGGCCGACGTGGCCCACGCGCACGGCGTGCCGCTGATCGTGGACAACACCGTTCCCAGCCCCTACCTGCTGCGCCCCATCGAACACGGCGCCGACATCGTGGTGCACGCGCTCACCAAGTACCTGGGCGGCCACGGCAACAGCATCGGCGGCGCCATCGTGGACAGCGGCAAGTTCCCGTGGGCCGAACACAAGGCGCGCTTTCCGCGCCTGAACGAGCCCGACGTGAGCTACCACGGCGTGGTCTACACCGAGGCCCTGGGCCCGGCCGCCTACATCGGCCGCGTGCGCGTGGTGCCGCTGCGCAACACGGGCGCGGCGCTGTCGCCGCACAACGCCTTCCTGATCCTGCAGGGCATCGAGACGCTGGCACTGCGCATGGACCGCATCTGCGAGAACACGCAGCGCATCGCCGAGGCGCTGCAGGCCCACCCCAAGGTGGAATGGGTGCGCTACGCGGGCCTGAAGGACCACCCCGACCACGCGCTGGTGCAGCGCCAGCTCGGCGGCCGTGCCTCGGGCATCCTGTCGTTCAGCCTCAAGGCCGCGGACGGCGACGCGCGCGCCGCCGGTGCGCGCTTCCTCGACGCACTGCAGCTCTTCCTGCGCCTGGTGAACATCGGCGACGCGAAATCGCTGGCCACGCACCCGGCCTCGACCACGCACCGCCAGCTCGACGCGGGCGAGCTCGCCAAGGCCGGGGTGAGCGAGGGCATGGTGCGCCTATCGGTCGGCATCGAGCACATCGACGATCTGCTGCAAGACCTCACGCAGGCGCTGGCCGCGGTCTGAGCAGGGGATACTCGGGGGGAGCCTTCGACCCGCGAAGGCGCCTCACCGGGATTGCCATGCACCGTTTTTCCACCGCCCTCTCCAGCCTGCTGCTCGGCCTTGCCCTGGCCGGGTGCGGCTCCACACCTTCTTCGTCCTCCGCGCCGCGCGGCTTCGAGGCCACGGAGGCCGACGCCACGGCATTCCGCCAGTCCGCCGCCGAGAAGGCGCTGCAAAAGCAGATCAACCCGCCGCTCGACGAGCCACTGCGCGTGTTGGAGTTCGCCGAGCCGGTCATGCCCTCGTTCATGCTGAGCATGAACCCGGCCACCGTGCGCGGCGACGTGACCGTTGCGTTCGAGGTGCTGCCCAGCGGCCACGTGGGCGCGGCCAAGGCGCTGCCGGGCTCCGACGAAGGCCTGCACAAGGCGGCCGTCAGCGCCATGCGCCAGTGGCGCTTTGCGCCGCCCCTGCGCGGCGGCAAGCCCGCGCGGCTGTTCCTGCAGCACACGTTCCACATGGAATAGACGGGCCCGCGGGCGCAGGCCCGCCCAGGGCTTAGAAGCGCCAGCCCAGGCCCACGCCCACGAGCACGGGATCGACCTTGAAGCTGCCGCTGGTCACGCCGGGCACCGTCACGTCGGTCTTGATGTAGACCTTCTTCACGTCGAAATTCAGCGAAAGCTGGCGGGTCAGCGGGATGTCCACGCCCAGCTGCAGCGCGGGGCCCCAGCTGTTGCGGTCGATGCGGGCGCCCAGGGGCAGGTCCACGTTCGAGAAGCGGGTGTAGTTCACGCCCGCGCCCACGTAGGGCTTGAAGCCGCCGAACTGGGTGAAGTGGTACTGCGCCAGCAGCGTGGGCGGCAGATGCTTGAGCGTGCCGATCTTGCCGCCCAGCGCGGACGCATTCACGTCGTGCTTTTGCGGGTAGGTCAGGACCAGCTCGGCGGCGATGTTGGGGGTGAAGAAGTACGAGATGTCGGCTTCGGGAATCGTCTTGTTGTTGATCGACAGGCCCAGGCCCGTGTCGTCCTGGTTGCGGCTGTCGAGGTGCACGGCGCGCACGCGCACCAGCCAGGGGCTTTCGGCTTGCTGCGCGAAGGCGGCGCCCGAGGTCAAGGCACACAGGACGGCGGCGGCCAGCAGGTTTTTTTTCATACGGAACTCGATGCGGTTGAACGGGGACGGCCCCCGTGACCGCATTAGACCTGCCAGCAAAAGGGTCAATTTTGCCGCAGGTCAAAGGATGGTTTGCGTCATGTCAATCCTGTGATTCCCGCATGCCCGCGCTGCGCCAGGCGCATGGGGCCGGCTACCGCGCATCCGATAGGAAAAAAGCACCCGGCGCTTGCGGCACAAGCGCCGGGTGCTTTTATTTTGATAGCTCCAGGGCTGGGGTCAGTCCACGGCCACCATCACCGACGAGGCCTTGATCACGCCATAGGCCTGCATGCCTTCCTTGAGGCCCAGGGCCTCGGCCGAGTTGCTGGTGATCGACGAGGTGATGCGCACGCCGGGTGCGATCTCCAGCGTCACCTCGGTGGACACCGGGCCGCGCACGATGGAAATCACCTTGCCGGGCAGGACGTTGCGGGCGCTGATCTTCATGGGGAAACTCCTTGGAAACAGAAAAGGCGATGATGGCAGAAGGCGCCCCGCCCACCGCACCCGGCGGCGTATGGCGCCTATACGGCCCGCCGGTTTCCTTGGCTCACCCCACCCACTTGCGCGCATTGCGCCAGATGCGCATCCAGGGGCTCAGCGCGCTCTTGTCCCCGCTGGTCCAGCTCATCTGCACGTTGCGGAACACACGCTCGGGGTGCGGCATCATGGCCGTGAAGCGGCCGTCGGCCGTGGTCACGGCCGTGAGACCGCCCGCGCTGCCGTTGGGGTTGAACGGGTACTGCCCGGTGGGCTGGCCGTGGTGGTCCACGAAGCGCATGGCCGCGATGGCCTTGTCCGCGTCGCCGCGGTATTTGAAGTTGGCGTAGCCCTCGCCGTGCGCCACCGCGATCGGCAGGCGGCTGCCCGCCATGCCCGCGAAGAACAGGCTGGGCGAGTCGAGCACCTCCACGAGCGACAGGCGCGCCTCGAAGCGCTCGCTCTGGTTCGTGGTGAAGCGCGGCCAGTCCTGCGCGCCGGGGATGATGTCGGCCAGCTCGGCGAACATCTGGCAGCCGTTGCACACGCCCAGGCCAAACGTATCGGTGCGCGCGAAGAAGCCCTGGAACTGCTCCGCCAGCACGGGGTTGAACGTGATCGAGCGCGCCCAGCCGATGCCCGCGCCCAGCGTGTCGCCGTAGCTGAAGCCGCCGCAGGCCACCACGCCCGTGAAATCGGCCAGGCGGGCGCGGCCCGTCTGCAGGTCGGTCATGTGTACGTCGAAGGCCTCGAAGCCCGCCTCGGTGAAGGCGTAGGCCATCTCCACGTGCGAGTTCACGCCCTGCTCGCGCAGGATCGCGACCCTGGGGCGGGCGAGGTTCAGGAAGGGCGCGGCCACGTCGTCCTCGGGGTCGAACGCGAGGGCCACGTGCAGGCCAGGGTCGGCGGGCTCGCCCGCGGCGGCGTGCTCGGCATCGGCCGTGGCGGGGTTGTCGCGGCGCTGGCAGATCTTCCAGCTCACGGCGTCCCAGACCTGGTGCAGGTCCGGCAGGCTTGCGCCGAACACGCTCTTGGCGTCGCGCCAGACCTGCAGCTCGCCCTTGCCCGCGTCGATGGGCGACGACTGCGGGCGCGTCTTGCCCACGAAGTGGCTCCACTTCGAGAGGCCATGTTCGCGCAGCGTCTGCATGACCTCGTTGCGCTCGGCCGTGCGCACCTGCAGCAGCACGCCTAGCTCCTCGTTGAACAGGGCCTTGAGTGTGAGCTCCTCGCGGCGCGCGCTGACCTGCTGCGCCCAGTTCTTGGCGTCGCCCGTCTCCATGCGGCTGTCGCTGATGCCGTCGCCCTCGATCACGAGCAGGTCCACGTTGAGCGCCACGCCCACGTGGCCCGCGAAGGCCATCTCGGCCGCGGCGGCGAGCAGGCCGCCGTCGCTGCGGTCGTGGTAGGCCAGGATGTGCCCTTTAGCGCGCAGCGCGTTCACGGCGTTGACGAGGTTCACGAGGTCCTGCGCATCGTCGAGGTCGGGCACCTCGTCGCCAGCCTGGTTCAGCACCTGGCCCAGGATGGAGCCGCCCATGCGCATGCGGCCCTTGCCCAGGTCGATGAGTACGAGGGTGGTGTCCTCCTCGGCGGCGTCGAGCTGGGGCGTGAGCGTGCCGCGCACGTCCTGCAGCGTGGCGAAGGCGCTCACGATCAGGCTCACGGGCGAGGTGACTTTCCTGGGCGCGCCGGTCTCGTCCTGCCACTGCGTGCGCATGGACAGGCTGTCCTTGCCCACGGGGATGGAGATGCCGAGCTGCGGGCACAGCTCCATGCCCACGGCCTTCACGGTGGCATACAGGTCGGCGTCCTCGCCGGGCTCGCCGCAGGCGGCCATCCAGTTGGCGCTGAGCTTCACGCGCGGCAGCTCGATGGGCGCGGCCAGCAGGTTGGTGATGGCCTCGGCCACGGCCATGCGGCCCGAGGCGGCGGCGTCGATGGCGGCCAGCGGCGTGCGCTCGCCCATGCTCATGGCCTCGCCCGCGAAGCCCTTGAAGTCGGCCAGCGTCACGGCGCAGTCGGCCACGGGCACCTGCCAGGGGCCGACCATCTGGTCGCGGTGCGAAAGGCCGCCCACCGTGCGGTCGCCGATGGTGACGAGGAAGCGCTTGCTCGCCACCGTGGGGTGGGCCAGCACGTCGATCACGGCCTTCTGCAGCGGTACGCCGGTCAGGTCGAGCGGCGCGAACGCGCGCTGCACGGTCTTCACGTCGCGGTGCATCTTGGGCGGCTTGCCCAGCAGCACGTCCATGGGCATATCGACCGGGAATTTCTGGTCGCCCGCAGCCACGGCCGTGTCCTCCAGCACGAGCTGGCGCTCCCCGGTGGCCGTGCCGATCACGGCGAAGGGGCAGCGCTCGCGCTCGCAGAAGGCCTGGAACCGCTCCAGCGACTCGGGCGCGATGGCGAGCACGTAGCGCTCCTGGCTCTCGTTGGACCAGATTTCCTTGGGCGCCAGGCCCGATTCTTCGAGCTGCACGGCGCGCAGGTCGAAGCGCGCGCCACGGCCCGCATCGTTCGTCAGCTCGGGGAAGGCGTTCGAGAGGCCGCCCGCGCCCACGTCGTGGATCGCGAGGATGGGGTTGTCCGCGCCCTGCGCCCAGCAGTGGTTGATGACCTCCTGCGCGCGGCGCTCGATCTCGGGGTTGCCACGCTGCACGGAGTCGAAATCGAGCTCGGCCGCGTTGGTGCCCGTGGCCATGGAGCTGGCCGCGCCGCCGCCCATGCCGATGCGCATGCCGGGGCCGCCGAGCTGGATAAGCAGCGTGCCCGCGGGGAACGCGACCTTCTGCGTGAGCCCGGCGTCGATCACGCCCAGGCCGCCTGCGATCATGATGGGCTTGTGGTAGCCGCGATCCACGCCGCCCACCGTCTGCTCGTACTCGCGGAAGTAGCCCAGCAGGTTAGGCCGGCCGAACTCGTTGTTGAACGCGGCGCCGCCCAGCGGGCCCTCGGTCATGATCTGCAGGGGGCTGGCGATGTGTTCGGGCTTGCCGCCCGCCTCGTCGCTCCAGCCGCCCCAGAGCCTGGAGACGGTGAAGCCCGTCAGGCCCGCCTTGGGCTTGGAACCCCGGCCCGTGGCGCCCTCGTCGCGGATCTCGCCGCCCGCGCCGGTCGATGCGCCCGGGAAGGGCGAGATGGCCGTGGGGTGGTTGTGTGTTTCCACCTTCATCAGCACGTGGTGGATAGCACTACTCTTTTCGTAGCTGCTTGCGCCCGCAGTGCCTGCGCTGGAGGCCATTTTGGCTACGAAACGCTCGACGGCCGAGCCTTCCATGATGGAGGCGTTGTCCGAGTAGGCCACCACCGTGTGCTGCGGCGCAAGCTGGTGCGTGTTGCGGATCATGCCGAACAGGCTTTTCTCCTGCGCCACGCCGTCGATGGTGAACTGCGCGTTGAAGATCTTGTGGCGGCAGTGCTCGCTGTTGGCCTGCGCGAACATCATCAGTTCCACATCGGTGGGGTTGCGCTGCAGGCCCTGGAAGGCGTTCACGAGGTAGTCGATCTCGTCGTCGGCCAGCGCCAGGCCCCAGGCGGTATTGGCGGCCTGCAACGCCTTCTTTCCATGTTCAGGGCCGCCGCCCAGCACGTCCACGAAAGCCATGGGCTGGGCTTCGAGCTCGGTGAAGAGCTGCTCGGCCTCGGCGCGGCTGGCCACCACCGACTCGGTCATGCGGTCGTGCAGCAGCGCGGCGATCTGCCGCATCTGCTCTGCGCTCAGTTCAGGTTCGCCGCCCAGCAGGCCGCTCTTGAGGCCCAGGCGGTATTCGGTGATGCGCTCCACGCGGTGGATGGCCAGGCCGCAGTTGCGCGCGATGTCGGTGGCCTTGCTGGCCCAAGGCGACACGGTGCCCAGGCGCGGCGTGACGATGAGCACCGGGCCTTCGCCGGGGCCGGTGTACGGGTCGCCGTAGGCCAGCAGCGCGGCCAGGCGTTCCTGCAGCGCGGGCGTAGGCGCCGCGTCGAGCGCCACCAGGTGCACGAAGCGCGCGCTGATGCCGGTGATCTTGGGATGGATGGCCGCGAGGGCGCTTTGGAGTTGCTGGGCGCGGAAGGGGCTGAGGGCATTGCCCCCGCCAAGCGAAATCAAGTGCAAGGTCACAGTAGCGGCCTGGTTGGGGAGGGGGAGCCCGGCATTTTACCGGGGCCGCCCCGGCACGGATGCGGGTTTGGGGGGCCGATGGGATAATTGCGGCATGAGCATCACCATCAAGTCCGCCTCCGACATCGCAGGCATGCGCGAAGCCTGCCGCCTCGCTTCGGAAGTGCTGGACTACATCGCCCCCCACATCAAGCCCGGCATCACCACCGCCGAGATCGACCGCCTGGGCGCCGAATGCATGGCGCAGCAGGGCACCGTTTCCGCCACCATCGGCTACCAGCCGCCGGGCTACCCGCCCTACCCCGGCCACCTGTGCACCTCGGTCAACAACGTGGTGTGCCACGGCATCCCCAACGCCAAGCCGCTGAAAAAAGGCGACATCGTGAACGTGGACGTCACCGTGATCACCCAGGACGGCTGGTTCGGCGACAACAGCCGCATGTACCTGATCGGCGAGTGCTCCATCGCAGCCAAGCGGCTGTCGTCGCTCACGTTCGAGGCCATGTGGCTGGGCATCCAGCAGGTCAAGCCCGGCGCGCGCCTGGGCGACGTAGGCCACGCGATCCAGAAGTTCGCCGAAGGCCATGGCCTGTCGGTGGTGCGCGAGTTCTGCGGCCACGGCATCGGCAAGAAGTTCCACGAGGAGCCCCAGGTGCTGCACTACGGCCGCCCCGGCACGGGCGAGACCCTCGTGCCAGGCATGACCTTCACCATCGAGCCCATGCTCAACCTGGGCCGCCGCGAAATCAAGGAGCACGGCAACGACGGCTGGACCATCGTCACCAAGGACCACAGCCTCTCGGCCCAGTGGGAGCACACGGTGCTCGTGACCGAGACGGGCTACGACGTGCTCACGCTCTCGGCGGGCTCGCCGCCGCTGCCGGCGTTCGTCCAGGCCACGGCGACCTGAACACGGAGCGGCCGGTGCAGCAGGCTGGCCCCGCACGCTTCTTGCTTGCCGGTGTGCATGACATCCACGCCTTGCTGACACCATGATCGACCTCTCTCCCCTGCGCGCCCAGTACCGCGGCGACAAGGCCGCGCTGCTGGCCGCGTTCCAGGCCCAGGGCGCCTCCACGCGCGGCGTGCGCACGCTGCTGCGCAAGCTCTCGCAACGGGCCGACCGGCTGCTGCAGACGCTGTGGAAGCGCGCCGGGCTGCCGCCCGAGCTGGCGCTGGCCGCCGTGGGCGGCTACGGGCGCGCGCAGCTCTTTCCGCATTCGGACGTGGACGTACTGCTGCTGCTGCCCGACGGCTGCTGCACCGAAAGCGACGAAGCCCTGCGCGCGCGGATCGAGGCCTTCATCGGCAGTTGCTGGGACGCGGGGCTCGAAATCGGCTCCAGCGTGCGCACCGTGGCCCAGTGCCTGGCCGAGTCCGCGCAGGACGTGACGGTGCAGACCTCGCTGCTCGAAGCCCGGCACATCACCGGCAGCGCCGCGCTGTTCGCGCAGTTCCGCGCGCGCTACGACGCGCAGATGGACCCGCAGGCCTTCCTCGTCGCCAAGACGCTGGAGATGCGCCAGCGCCACACCAAGTACGAGAATACGCCCTACGCGCTCGAGCCCAACTGCAAGGAGTCGCCCGGCGGCCTGCGCGACCTGCAGATGATCCTGTGGGTGGCCCGCGCCGCGGGCCTGGGGCAGAACTGGCGCGACCTGGCCGCCAGCGGCCTGGCCACGCCGTTCGAGGTGCGCCAGATCGAGCGCAACGAGGCGCTGCTCTTCCTCATCCGCGCACGGCTGCACGCCATCGCGGGGCGGCACGAGGACCGCCTGGTGTTCGACCTGCAGACCGCCGTGGCCGAGTCGTTCGGCTTCGCCAACCGCTTCGCCGCCAACGGCCGCATCGCCCTGCGCGCCAGCGAGGTGCTGATGCGCCGCTACTACTGGGCGGCCAAGGCCGTGTCGCAGCTCAGCCAGATCCTGCTGCTCAACATTGAGGAGCGGCTCAACCCCTCCACGCACGAGCTGCGGCCGATCAACGCGCGCTTTTGCGAGAAGGCCGGCCTCATCGAGGTGGCGAGCGACGACCTGTACGAGCGCGAGCCGCACGCCGTGCTCGAAACCTTTTTGCTCTACGAGACCACGGTGGGCCTGAAGGACCTGTCGGCCCGCACGCTGCGTGCGCTCTACAACGCGCGCGGGGTGATGAATGCAAGCTTCCGCCGCGACCCGGTCAACCGCGCCCGCTTCATGCAGATCCTGCAGCAGCCCGCGGGCATCACGCACGCCATGCGGCTCATGAACCAGACCTCGGTGCTCGGGCGCTACCTGTGGCCGTTTCGCCGCATCGTGGGGCAGATGCAGCACGACCTGTTCCACGTCTACACGGTGGACCAGCACATCCTCATGGTGCTGCGCAACGTGCGCCGCTTCTTCATGGCCGAGCACGCGCACGAATACCCGTTCTGCTCGCAGCTCGCGGGCGGCTGGGACAAGCCCTGGATCCTGTACCTGGCTGCGCTGTTCCACGACATCGGCAAGGGCCGGGGCGGCGACCATTCGGTGATCGGCGCCGGGGAGGTCCGGCGCTTTTGCCGCCAGCACGGCGTGGCCCGCGAGGACGCGCAGCTCGCCGAGTTCCTCGTGCGCGAGCACCTGACCATGAGCAACGTCGCTCAGAAGCAGGACCTTTCGGACCCCGACGTGATCGGCGCCTTCGCGCGCCGCGTGGGCAACGAGCGCTACCTCACCGCGATGTACCTGCTCACCGTGGCCGACATCCGCGGCACCAGCCCCAAGGTGTGGAACGCCTGGAAGGGCAAGCTGCTCGAAGACCTGTACCGCGCCACGCTACGCGCGCTCGGCGGGCGCGCGCCCGACGCCGCCGCCGAGATCGAGGCGCGCAAGCGCGAGGCCCTGGTGCTGCTCGCGCTGCAGGCCCAGCCCCACGAGTCGCACAAGAAGCTCTGGGACACGCTGGACGTGGGCTACTTCATGCGCCACGAGGCCGCCGACATCGCCTGGCACACGCGCCACCTCTCGCGCCACGTGGGCACGGCGCGCGCCGTGGTGCGCGCGCGCCAGTCGCTCGCGGGCGAAGGGCTGCAGGTGCTGGTGTACGCGCAGGACCAGCCCGACCTCTTCGCGCGCACCTGCGGCTACTTCGACCGCGCGGGCTTCTCCATCCTCGACGCGCGCATCCACACCGCCACCAACGGCTGGGCGCTCGACACCTACCAGGTCGTCGCCCCCGCGCTGCCCGGCCACTACCGCGAACTCACGCACATGGTGGAGAACGACCTCGCGCAGGTGCTGGAGCAAGGCGCCCCGCTGCCCGAGCCCACGCGCAAGCGCGTCTCGCGCCGCGTGCAGAGCTTTCCCGTGGCGCCGCGCGTGACGCTGCGGCCCGACGAAAAGGCCCAGCGCTGGCTGCTGAGCATCTCGGCCAGCGACCGCGCGGGCCTGCTGTACCTCGTGGCGCGCATCCTGGCCCAGCACCACCTCAGCGTGCAGCTGGCCAAGGTCAGCACGCTGGGCGAGCGCGTGGAGGACAGCTTCCTCGTGCAGGGGCCGGAGCTGCAGAACAACGCGCGGCAGATCCAGATCGAGACGGAGCTGCTGCAGGCGCTGTCGAACTGAGGCGCAGGCTTGCGCTGCGCGCCACGCAGGCCTATAACTAAAGGTGCAAGACCAGCAGCGGCACCGAAAGGAGACGCGTATGTTCAAGCACATCCTCATCCCCACCGATGGCAGCGAGCTCTCCGAGTCCGCCGTCCTGCGCGGCATGCGGCTCGCCCGCGAGGCCAAGGCCAAGGTCACCGCGCTCAACGCCATGCCCGAGTACCAGGTCCTGGCCTACGACGCGGGCATGATGGGCAACACGCGGGAGCTGTTCGAAACCCAGACCCGCGCGCACGCCGACACCGTCCTGGAGCGGGCCCAGCGCATCGCCGACCAGGAGGGCGTGCTCTGCGACCTCATCGCCGTCGCCAACGACCACCCCTACGAAGCCATCATCCAGACCGCCCGCGAACGCGGCTGCGACCTGATCCTGATGGCCTCGCACGGCAGGCGCGGCCTCAAGGGCCTGCTGCTCGGCAGCGAGACCCACAAGGTGCTCACGCACAGCAAGATCCCGGTGCTGGTGCACCGCTGATCTTCAATCGTCCTCGGCGGCGCTGATGCCAGGGAACAGCACCTCCGTGTAGCCGAAGCGGGTGAAGTCGCGCACCCGCATCGGGTAGAGCTTGCCGATCAGGTGGTCGCACTCGTGCTGCACCACGCGCGCATGAAAGCCCTCGGCCACGCGGTCGATCGGGTCGCCATAGGGATCGAACCCCTGGTAACGGATGCGTGACCAGCGCGGCACCACGCCGCGCAGGCCCGGGACGGAAAGGCAGCCCTCCCAGTCCTCCTCTTCCTCGGGCCCGAGTGGCGTGATCACCGGGTTGATCAGCACCGTGGGCGGCACGATGGGCCGATCAGGGTAGCGCGGGTTCGGGTCGCTGGAGCCGAAGATCACCAGTTGCAGGTCCACCCCGATCTGCGGCGCGGCCAGCCCGGCGCCATTCACGGCACGCATGGTGTCGAACATGTCGCGCACCAGCAGATGCAGCTCGTCGGTATCGAAAGCGGCCACGGGCTGGGCCACGCGCAGCAGGCGCGCGTCGCCCATTTTCAAAATGGTATGGATGGTCATGGGGCCAGCATAGCGCGCGGCACAATACCACCCATGGCCACGCCCCTGGAACCGCCCGCCTGCAGCCCGCCCTACGACACGCCGCCGCCCCGGCCCTCGGCATCGCCGCTGGCGCGCGGGTTGCTGATGGCCTTCGCCCTGCTGTGCCTGGCGCTGGGCATCGCCGGCGTGTTCGTGCCGGGCCTGCCCACCACCGTCTTCATCCTCATGGCGGGCTGGGCCGCGGCGCGCAGTTCGCCCCGGCTGCACGCCTGGCTGTGGCGCCACGCGCTGTTCGGCCCCATGCTGCGCAACTGGGCCGCGGGTGGCTGCGTGAGCCGCCGCGCCAAGTGGAGCGCCACTACGCTCATGGCGCTCAGCGCGGCCGTGCTGCTGCTCGCCCCCACGCCCAACTGGGTGCGCGCCGTGGCGATCACCTGTATGGCCTGCGTGCTCGCCTGGCTCTGGCGGCGACCCGAGCCCGCGTAGGCTCGCCCTTCGGAAAGGGCCCCGGTTTTCGGTATATAATTTAAGTCTTGTTCCTCAATAGCTCAGTCGGTAGAGCGCCGGACTGTTAATCCGTAGGTCCCTGGTTCGAGCCCAGGTTGAGGAGCCAAGAATTTCGGATCCCTGCAATTGCACAGGGGTCGCTTTTATACCGATCATTCCTCAATAGCTCAGTCGGTAGAGCGCCGGACTGTTAATCCGTAGGTCCCTGGTTCGAGCCCAGGTTGAGGAGCCACTCCAAGGCCTGCTGCGTTTTGCGCAGCAGGCCTTTTTTCTTGCCGCAGCCCGGTATCGGCCATAATTGACGTTTACGTTAACGTCACTCATTGGAGACACCTCATGGACATCAAGGGCAAGGTATTCATCGTCACCGGCGGCGCTTCGGGCCTGGGCGAAGGCACGGCGCGCATGCTGGCGGCCCAGGGCGGCACGGTGGTCATCGCCGACATGCAGGCCGACAAGGGCGAGGCCGTAGCCAAGGACATCGGCGGCGCATTCGTGAAGTGCGACGTCAGCAGCGAAGCCGACGGCCAGGCCGTGGTGGCCCGGGCCGTGGCCCTGGGCAAGCTCATGGGCCTGGTGAACTGCGCAGGCATCGCCCCCGCCGAGAAGACCGTGGGCAAGAACGGCGCGCATGCGCTGGCCCTGTTCGGCAAGACCATCACCGTCAACCTGATCGGCTCGTTCAACATGATCCGCCTGGCCGCCGAGGCCATGGCCAAGAATGACCCCGAGGCCACGGGCGAGCGCGGCGTGCTGATCTCCACCGCCAGCGTGGCGGCCTATGACGGCCAGATCGGCCAGGCGGCCTATGCAGCCTCCAAGGGCGGCGTGGTGGGCATGACGCTGCCCATCGCCCGCGACCTGGCACGCAACGGCATCCGCAACATGACCATCGCCCCCGGCATCTTCGGCACGCCCATGCTGTTCGGCATGCCCCAGGAAGTGCAGGACGCACTGGCCGCCGGCGTACCCTTCCCCAGCCGCCTGGGCACGCCGCAGGACTATGCCAAGCTGGTAAGGCACATCTTCGAGAACGACATGCTCAACGGCGAGGTGATCCGCCTCGACGGCGCGATCCGCCTGGCACCGAAGTGACCATCCAAAAGGAAAAGGGCTGCATCTTGCGATGCAGCCCTTTTTTGTTCTGGCGGAGTGGACGGGACAACCGTTCTCCGACAACAAAAGCGTTTGAAATCAACTACTTGGGTAGTAGCAGGGTTCAAAAAAATGCTACCAGCAGTGCTACCAGTAGCGTGAGTCTGCCTTATACCACAGCCAACGACCTTCCATTTTTGGCTGGTCAACTCCGCAGTTTTGCCGTCCGCTCCAAGAGTTCATCCAACACTGCCCCCGGCTTGATGCCACAGGCTTGGCACCAGCGGACATAGAGCAGAACGTCCACAAAGTTCTCCCCTCGCTCCAACTTGGAGACGTAGGACTGTCCGACACCAAGAACCTCCGCCATCTGTGCTTGGGTGAGGCCAGCCTCCACACGGACGCTGCGCAGCAGCACGCGCAGATCGTTGTAATCAACATGGTAGAGAGAGGCCGACATGCCTCACATCGTTTAGTCCACATTGGAATAGTCGTAACACGACTTTATTGAGCTAGGATTCCTCCCGGTCGCGGCGTGGTGCCGCGCATCCACACAACCCCGAGGACACCTCATGAAAACATTGACCTCCCTTGCGGCAGCGCTGGCGCTCGCCCTTCCCGCCATGACCGTGCAAGCCCAGGAAGTGGCTGGCGTCAGATTTGGCATGTCTATTGCGGAAGCAAAAAAAGCCGTGCTTGCATTCAATAAAGATTTGGAGATAACTCCACTTATAGATGACAACAAAACTGAAGTCGGATTTTCAGCGGCAATGACGCGGGAGGTGGACGAAGATTACGAACGCGTGCAAGTATTTAAAGGAGGTGCAAAAGGGGTTTATTTTGTTAATAGAATCCGAAAACTCCCACCCAAAGAAGCATTCTCACCCAAATTACTAGAGGATGGACTTCTAAAAAAATATGGAAAAGCAAGCGTCACCGATAAATATGCCATGCTATGGCAGTTTGGTCGTGATGGTCGCCTCTATCCCGGCTCGACAAGCTGGCAATATTTTGGCGGACATACTGGGAAAACTCCGTGCGCAGAGCTTGGGTATGAAAACTGGAACCATGAAGGCGGCATGCGCCTTGGCGAATTCAATAATTTGGATTTCAGAATACCAAAAAATGCGAATAGTACCTGTAAAGCGGTGTACCACGCAGGCGCGCCCCATGAAGCCAATGGACTCGTTCGGTATTTTTACGAAACCATTGCAGATTATGCGACGCTTTATGATTTTCTAGTGGAAAAAGAAACACGAGAAAAAGCAGAACAAGACCGACAGAGACAACAACAATTGGACAAAGGTTTGAAGCCGAAATTATGACGCCAGAGGCGTGGGGCGAACTCGGTGTGGATTGATGCGGTGTCGCCCAATTTAGGGACACCACTTCAATTTCGCAAATCAACTGAAGTCCAGCTCTTGCCCGAATTCCAAAGCCCCCACGGCCAGCCGTAGTCGTATATCCTTCTCAAATGCGGCGACAGCGGTATTGGCCTGGGCCTGGGCAACTTCGATGGCATCCGCCTGGGCAAAGGCATGGCGCTTGATGCGTTCCACCTTCTGGCGAACGTAATCAGCGCAAAGCGCTTCCACCATCTGCACCGTGGAACCGGGTCGTCGTGGTTCCTGCCGTGCTGCTCGCAGGATGAGGGCCATGCTAGGTCGTTCGTTGTCCGGTGAGGTGGCAAGCATGTGCTTCACCAAAGGGTAGGAAATCAGCAGCATCGGCTTGGCCGCATCCCCTTTGGATTCGCCTTGACGCTTCATGCCTCGGAAGGTCTGGAAACTGCAAACCCCCAACTTCTCCGCAAGGTTTCCCGTATGGAAACGCTTATGACCACCTACGGCCCGAGCAAAACGGATGAACTCCTCCTGTGCCTGCTTGTCGCCCTTGGCGATGGCATCCAGCAACTCCCATTGACTGCGGTTGCCACTCCTGCTTTTCTTGCTGTCATGGGCGGAAACCTCATAGGCTGTGCTGGTCTTGGCCTTCTCCTCGTCCTCCATCTTGGCAACATACGTGGGGTCGAACTTGGTGGTTACGTCAAAACCGTACTTGCTGCACCGGAGGCCAACGCTCTTCAATGCGGCTTGCCAGACCTCAAGACCGCGCTCCTGAAAGTGCAGCAAATCGGTAGCGTTGGATACCACGAGTTCATCATGGGCATGCAGGTGCAGGCCGTTCTCGCCTATCAGTGGCTCCATTGCACGAATCTTGCCCATGTAGCCGATGGCCCGATACTCTCGCCGCATGTTCTGCTCGTAGATGGCTTGGGCCTTGTAAAACTTGTTAACAAAGTCCGTCCAATCTTGTTCGTAGTAATGGGCAGCGGTACGGGTAACAAGCACCATCTTCAAACCTTGACGCTCCACGGAAGGAATCACCTCCTTGGTGATGTAGTCGGCAAGGTCGGCACTGGCTGCACGGGCGCACGAATCGCAAAGCCAGTTGTTACCGCACTTGAACATGCCATGCATGCGTGCTTGGTGCGTGCCTTTCTCCAAGGTAACGGCGATATGGGCGCTCCTTCTGTCCAGTCCGTCCCGCTCTTGGTAGGAGGCCCAACGGCCACAGCCAATCATGCTGTAGCCCACGATCTGCTCCTCGGTGCGTGCGTGGTGTTGAGAAAGGACACGCCGCGCCGTATCGCGTCGGATACTGCGTCTATTCCTGTGCTGTTTCTTGTGTCGTCGTGTAGTAGCCATAAAAAAATCTCTCAAACTGCGTTGTTTGAAAGATTCGGCCTTTTATCTACTTGACTAATTCCCGCCATCGGGTAATATGAATTTATGGGTTGTTTGTAGGCCGTATTCCTTCAAGCAACTTAACCCGCCCCAGAGGCGGGTTTCTTTTTTCAGACTACAGGAAATAATTTGGATCGCAAGTAAGACGTGGTTTCAATCGGAACCTCGTCTATTTTTTTGCCTAAAAAAAATGGATGAGGACGCCCCGCGAGGCTCCGCAATATATAAATAGCGACATGGATTAGACCCAAAATGGTACAAAAGGGATAGCACTGGAGCCTTATGGGAGTAGGCTGTCCTTGTATCTCTTCTATTCCCTAGCCCCAACCTCTCCCCGGCGCCATCTTCGATGGCTGCCGACCCTCTCCGCCCCAGCAGAGCCGGGGCCGGAAAGGGCATCAAGGGTACACCCCTGGTATGGATTATTTGCGGGGCCTTGCCCCTGCACCCCGCTATCGTCGGCGCTCCCGCGCCCGGCTGCGCCGGGTTCCCTCCTAGCCAGTGTTAAGACTTATTTCAAGGCTCGGGAATGGTCAATGTGGGGGTAGGCATCCGAAAAGGATGCTCCAGCGTCGCGCTGGGAGTCGGTGCAGGTTCGGGTTTTGGGCCGCTGGCCTGTTTTGATTGAACCAGAACAATAGGGTCATGCTTTATTTTCTGCACCCACGCCTTGGACTGGGCTAGTGTCTTGTTGGCCGCCATGGCCTCTATTGCAGCATTTCGCGCATTAATCTCGTCGTACTGCTTAAGTTTTTTCTGAAGGTCAGGGACATTTATGGCTGCATCAACGCGCTGAATCTTCTCGTTGCATTCCTTAAACCCTGCTCGCAGGCTCTGCAATTTTTCATCGTATTCGAGTCGTCTCTGTTTGGATGCACTGCTTTCCAAGCCTAACCAATTGCGTTCCAAATCCGGCGGCTTTTTCTTCAGTTCCAAATATTCCCGCTTCCATTCATCCCGTTCCTGATGATGGGATTTCTTCTTAAATGTGAGAGCCTCAAAGTGATTACGGGCAATCGTCAGATATAACGGCATCACGGCGGGAATGCGGTTTTCATCCGTCGCGTCGTCTATTTCAAAAATACGAGGCGCATGCTTTTCAGCAATGATGGGGTCGAACGCAACCGAAGCCTTGGGGTAATAGCGGCGCTTTTCTTCTTCGGCTTCAATTATTTTCTGGATTCGCTCGCGTTCTTCTTCGATTTCATTCCGCTCATCTTTCAGCGCACGATATTCGATAATATCGGTGTTGTAGGTTTTAATGGATTCGATAACCTCGGGCGCAGCAAGGCGGGGAATATGCTTGGTCGGAATGTGTTCCTCCATGCCTTCGACTTCGCAGAATTTACCAGCGTACACATACCAATCATTACCGTATTGCTCGGCGTGTTCATTAACGATACGGCAAATTTCTTCCCGTAGTTTCTTCACCTCGCCGGTTTTAGCGTCGTCAAGGATGCGGGTTTTCTTCCCAAATTTCATATCCTTATCCACCATCCGAGTGGTGAATTGGATATGGACATGATCATTTTGACCATCGGCAGGCCGGTGAATGGATGCCATCACAGCAACCCCATAACGCGATACCAGCATTTCAGAGAAACCACGCACGCACTGGCGGCGTTGGTCGTCTGTCCATTCATGGGGTAACGGAACCATCAGTTCACGGGCTACCGCTGAGTTTCGACGTGTCTCGGCTATCTCGGCAGCGTTCCACAAGGCGCCAATGTCGGCCATGGTCAGATTCAGTCCTTCCACGCCAAACAGTTCCGTGGAGACATGCCCTAACTTCCGGGTGTAGTCATGCGCCAACCCGGTACGTTCATCCTCCAGTTTCACGCAAGCGCGATAGGCGGCAGCGGCTACCGCGCTGCGGCCTTTGGAGCGCTGAAACACCTGAAGGGAGGGAGTGAACCAAGTGGCAAGTGATTTAGACATAAATCACTTTTGATGCCGAAGGCATGGATTCTCCAAGGGTGAAACCCTTGGTTATGACGCGCAGCGGCATAGCCCCCGGCAGGGCGAACGCAAATATACACGTAGTGTATGTTTGCATAAGTGAGCCCTTCCAGGGGGGTAGCAGTAGCACAACCATCGTTTTAGGCTAGCACAATCATCCGCAGTAACAGGCGCACGAATTCAGACGGCTACCGCTCATCCGGTGTTAGGCCCCTTTCCCTTTGACAGGCGAGCTATTCGGCGTAGGCTGTTTTGATGAACATCGACAAGTTGAAGGCCGATTTAGAAAAGCTCAATAAGCAGAAGCAGCAGGCAGAGAACAGGGCGCGGGATTTGCAAGCCCGAATCCAGAAGGCGGACAGGGCGCAGCAGACAAAACGAAAAATCATCCTCGGCGCGTGGTGCGCGGGGATGATTGAGAAAAATCCATCAGTACGCGAGAGCCTGCGGGCGTACATTCAGGGCAAGGACAAGGGGCTGTTTCCTGATTTGTTCAAGCCCGAGGAAATCGAGGCGGCGAAGGTAAAAATGGAAGCTGCGAGGGCGTCGCGTTTGAAGCGGGTTACAGGATAATCATCCAAATGAAAGGCATTTTTAAACGCACACCACGAAAATTTAAGGGAACACGCCTTGAGTATTTTGGATATCAATTATTCACAAGCATAGGCATCGCATTGCTAGCATATTTCATTATTGATAAATACATTATTAATTAAAGTAGAACATCTCCATTTAGGAACGAAAGGAGACCCAAATGGCATACAAAATCCCCATGACAGAAATGGCGACAACAAGCCCTAACAGCGGCCTAACATACTGGCGTAAATCCTTCGGAATTGATGAATCAAATAGATTATCATCGGTACTCCAAAAAAATGCACCAATTCCGATGGAAAATAAAACCAACCAAGGAAGCATAGTATCACCTCATAATCTAAAAAGTCAAAAACTTCCAGCGAATATTTTTCATTCGACTCACCCCAATAATTCACCCATTAGATAATATCGGCGTCGGTCAGGATTTGAGACAAATCCATTTTTGACACATTCGGGGTTACCGCAGCATTTACGAATTCGTAAATATATTCAATAGTCGGAAACACCGCAACGGCGAGGGCATCAATGCTTAGATTTTCGGTATAGGTTTCGACATTCACATGATCAACTTCATGCCCAATGAATTGGGAACGAACTTCCAAGGAGACGCCTTTTTGCATCAAGGAATTATTAACAAACTTCCGCAAACTGTGAAAAACGAGTTTCGGGCGCGCTACTTTTGCGTCTTTGATGTTGCGGCTAAACATCTTGCTCGCAGCATTGCCCGTAACGTCTTCTTTTTCGTCCACGGGTTTCGGGGCCTTTGATTTTGATAAACGGGCCTGTCGGGTTTTAACGGTGGCGGCACGCTGCTTTCGTTCCACCATATCATCGGCGTATCGAAAAACATGATGCGTTTTGCCATTCAAAAATGATTTGAGATAGTTATAGACGGAATTGGGGATAGGCACCTCCCGAATGCCCGCCAAGGTTTTACTATCTTCAATGCTGATGTAGCGCGTTCCTTTTTCGCTGACATGGAATTGCGATTTCTTCAGGCTCGTGATTTCCCCAATGCGAAGGCCGGTAAATAAGCCAAGCAAAACCACGTTGACATAGTCGGGGTCGGTCTTGATGCGCTGCTGGAAGAATTCCCCGCCCAAGATGGTTTCGATTTCTTCCCGCTTGAAGATGGCCCAGCTGCTTTTGCGTTTTTCCTTCTTCGACACCTTGCCCAAGCCCGTGGCCGGGTTGTCGTGGCGGGTGTATGTGTGGTCTTTGGCGAAGTCGAACAGCGTGATGATCGTCGAAAATTTCTTGCCCACGGTGCGAAGGCCGTTGCCTTTCGTCCGTAGATGCTCCTGGAAGCGAACGAGGTCGCTACGCGTTACGCGGGTGATGCGCGGGTTGCCCAGGAACGTCGCAAGTTCCTCCACGGTCAAGCGGTAGCCGCGAACCGTGCCGGGCGTCAGTTTCTTGAACAGCAGGTATTTTTCGAGCAGTTCACCCAGGCGTAGGGCGCTGGCGTCGTCTTCTTGGGGTGGTGCTGCAATGGGTGCAGTTTGAGCGATGGGAACGTTGGCGTTCGTCAATGCGGCCAAGGCCTCCAGCATCTGCTTATGGTCTTCGGCACCGTTGGCTTTGAAGATACCGCGAGCCACGTCGATTTCGTACTTGGTAGGTGGGCTGCTACGTTGGTTCATGTGCAAGTCGTTCAAAAGCGCGATAGCACGAAGGATAGCGACACGACGACGACCCGTGTCCAAACTGCGCTTGACTTGCTTGCCCGCGATGCGGGTATGGAGATAGTACGTCGTTCCACGTAGATACAGAGGCAGACCGAGCATGGATTGCTACCGGTTGCGCTACCACCCAAAAAGCAAAAAGCCTTGTAAGTCGTTGACTCACAAGGCTTTTCTTGAACTGGCGGAGTGGACGGGACTCGAACCCGCGACCCCCGGCGTGACAGGCCGGTATTCTAACCAACTGAACTACCACTCCTGGCAGGAAGCTTTGCCGACTCTCTTCGAGAGCTTCAAGTGCTTCAAACTTGGCGACCCTACGGGGATTCGAACCCCGGTACTCACCGTGAAAGGGTGATGTCCTAGGCCTCTAGACGATAGGGTCAAAACCTAAGAACCGATTTCTCGTTTCCGATCAATCTTGGTGGAGGTAAACGGGATCGAACCGATGACCTCTTGCATGCCATGCAAGCGCTCTCCCAGCTGAGCTATACCCCCAAGGGAACTGGCGGAGTGGACGGGACTCGAACCCGCGACCCCCGGCGTGACAGGCCGGTATTCTAACCAACTGAACTACCACTCCTGGCAGGAAGCTTTGCCGACTCTCTTCGAGAGCTTCAAGTGCTTCAAACTTGGCGACCCTACGGGGATTCGAACCCCGGTACTCACCGTGAAAGGGTGATGTCCTAGGCCTCTAGACGATAGGGTCAAAACCTAAGAACCGATTTCTCGTTTCCGATCAATCTTGGTGGAGGTAAACGGGATCGAACCGATGACCTCTTGCATGCCATGCAAGCGCTCTCCCAGCTGAGCTATACCCCCACTTGATTTCGGCATTCCGCCGTCATCATCTGAGCCTCAAATTATAGCTAGATTTTTAGGCCTTTCGCAATCTGGCGCCAACTTTTTCGCGTCCGACCAATTCGAGAACGGCATCAACGGACGGCGTGTGCGCCGTGCCCGCCACGAGCACGCGCGCGGGCATGGCGAGCTGGGGCATCTTGAGGCCGTGCGCGGCCAGCACCTGCTTGATGGCGGCGGCGATCGAGGCCTTGTCCCAGGCACAGGTGGCCAGCGCCTCGGTCAGCGCGCCGAGGGCAGGCCGCACGGCCTCGGTGACATGCTGGGCGCGTTCTTCCTGCGAAGGCTGCACGTCGCCGTAGAACACGTAGGCCCAGTCGGCCAGCGCGAGCGTGGTTTCGCAGCGGTCCTTGAAGAGGCCGCAGATGCGCGGCAGGCGGCCGTCCGCCAGGTCCGCCGCGGCGATGCCGCGCACCGTGAGCAGCGGCACGATCAATGCGGCCAGCGCATCGTCGGCCATGGCCTTGAGGTGCTGGGCGTTCACCCAGCGCAGCTTGGCCTCGTCGAATTGCGCCGCGCTGCGGCCCAGGTGGTCGAGGTTGAACCACTGCAGGAACTGCGCGCGGCTGAAGATCTCGTCGTCGCCGTGGCTCCAGCCCAGGCGCGCGAGGTAGTTGACCATGGCGTCGGGCAGAAAGCCCGCGTCGCGGTACCAGGTCACGGGCTTGGCGCCGTGGCGCTTGCTCATCTTCTCGCCCTGCTCGTTGAGCACGGTGGGCAGGTGCGCGAACACCGGCACCTGGGCGCCCAGGGCCTCGAAGATGTGGATCTGGCGCGGCGTGTTGTTCACGTGGTCGTCGCCGCGGATCACATGGGTGATGCGCATGTCCATGTCGTCCACGCACACGCAGAAGTTGTAGGTGGGCGTGCCGTCGGGGCGCGCGATCACGAGGTCGTCGAGCTCGCTGTTCTGGAACTCGATGCGGCCCTTGCACTGGTCGTCCCAGCCAACGACGCCGTCCTGCGGCGTCTTGAAGCGCAGCACGGGCTGGACGCCTTCTGGAACAGGCGGCAGCACCTTGCCGGGCTCGGGGCGCCAGGTGCCGTCGTAGCGGGGCTTTTCCTTGGCGGCCATCTGGCGTTCGCGCAGGGCGTCGAGTTCCTCCACGCTCATGTAGCAGGGGTAGACGTGGCCCTTCGCCTGCAACTGGGCCAGCACTTCCTTATAGCGGTCCATGCGCTGCATCTGGTAGAACGGGCCTTCGTCGTGGTCGAGCTGCAGCCAGGCCATGCCTTCGAGGATCACGTCCACCGAGGCCTGGGTGGAGCGCTCGAGGTCGGTGTCCTCGATGCGCAGGATGAAGTCGCCGCCATTGGCGCGCGCGAAGGCCCAGGGGTAGAGGGCCGAGCGGATGTTGCCCAGGTGGATGAAGCCCGTGGGAGAAGGGGCGAATCGGGTACGTACTTTGGTCATGGATAGTTCAGGGTGCTCAAGCCACGCAGGAGGTCGTCCTGGATGTCCTCGGGATGCTCCAGCCCCACGGCCAGCCGGATCGTGCCCTGGCTGATGCCGCTGGCCTGGCGCTGCGCCTCGGTCAGGCGGCCGTGCGAGGTGGTGGCGGGGTGGCTGATGATGGTCTTGGTGTCGCCCAGGTTGGTGGCAAGCGTGAGCAGTTCGCAGCTATCGAGCACGTGGAAGGCCTTGGCGCGCGCGGCCTCGGGCGTGTCGCCCGCCAACTCGAAGGCCACCACGCCGCCGCCCAGGCCGCCCTGCTGGCGCATGGCCAGCGCGTGCTGCGGGTGCGAAGGCAGGCCGGGGTAGAACACCCGCGCCACCTGGGGCTGCGCCTCCAGCCAGCGCGCGATGGCGAGGGTGTTGGTGCAGTGCGCCTGCATGCGCACGCTGAGCGTTTCCATGCCCTTGAGCACCACCCAGGCGTTGAAGGGCGAGAGCACCATGCCCGCCGTGCGCACCACGGGCGCGAACTTCTCGGTGACGAGCTGCTGGCTGGCGCACAGCGCGCCGGCCATCACGCGGCCCTGCCCGTCCAGGAACTTGGTGCCCGAGTGCATGACGATGTCGGCCCCCAGGCTGATGGGGCGCTGCAGGATGGGCGTGGCGAAGGCGTTGTCCACCGCCAGCAGCGCACCGGCCTGGTGGGCGATGTCGGCCAGGGCCGCGATGTCGCAGACCTCGGTGAGCGGGTTGGTGGGTGTCTCGGCAAAGAGCAGGCGGGTGTGGGGGCGCACGGCGGCGCGCCACTCGTCCACGTCGGTCTGCGAGCAGAACGTGGTTTCCACGCCGAACTTGCCGAACTCCTTGGCGAACAGGTTGAGCGTGGAGCCGAACATGGAGCGCGACAGCACCACGTGGTCGCCCGCCTTGAGCAGGCCCATGATCATCAGCAGGATGGCAGCCATGCCGCTGGCCGTGCCGATGGCGGCCTCGGCCCCTTCCAAGGCGGCCAGGCGCTGCTCGAAGCTGGTGACCGTGGGGTTGGACGTGCGCGCGTAGGTGTACCCCTGGCCGCTGGCGAAGCGTTCGGCCGAGGTGGCGGCGTCAGGCTGCACGAAGCCAGTGGTGAGGTACATCGTCTCCGAGTTCTCGCCGTACTGGCTGGGCGCGATGGCGGTGCGGATGGCCAGCGTCTCGGGGCGCAGGCCCGCGGGGAGTTTCTTGGTCATCACGCCTCCTGGGTCTCGGTATCGGACTCGGCGTTGGGCAAGGCCAGGCGCGAGGTGTCGGCATCGCCCTCCTCCACGCCCACGCGGCCTGCGTTGAGGCGCGCGATGTCGTCGGCCGTGATGTCGCCCGTCACGTACACGCCGTCGAAGCACGAGGCATCGAAGCCGTCGATCTGCGGGTTGAGCGCGCCCACGGCCCGCTTCATGGCGTCCACGTCCTGGTAGATCAGCGCATCGCAGCCGATGCTCTGGCGGATTTCCTCCACCGTGCGGCCATGGGCCACGAGCTCGCTGCTCGTGGGCATGTCGATGCCGTAGACGTTGGGGTAGCGCACGGGCGGCGCGGCGCTGGCGAGGTACACCTTGCGCGCGCCCGCGTCGCGGGCCATCTGCACGATCTCGCGGCTGGTGGTGCCGCGCACGATGGAGTCGTCCACCAGCAGCACGTTGCGGCCCTTGAACTCGCTCGCGATCACGTTGAGCTTCTGGCGCACCGACTTCTTGCGCACGCCCTGCCCCGGCATGATGAAGGTGCGGCCCACGTAGCGGTTCTTCACGAAGCCCTCGCGGTACGGCAAGCCCAGCAGGCGTGCCAGTTCGGTGGCGCTGGGGCGGCTGGATTCGGGGATGGGGATCACCACGTCGATCTCGTTGGGCGGCACGGTGGAGATCACGCGCTTGGCCAGCGTTTCGCCCAGGTTCAGGCGCGCCTGGTAGACCGACATGCCGTCGAGCACCGAATCGGGCCGCGCGAGGTAGACGAACTCGAAGATGCAAGGCGTCAGCTGGGGCGCATCGGCGCACTGCTGCGCGTGCACCGTGCCGTCGGGCGTGACGAACACCGCCTCGCCCGGCGCGATGTTGCGCTCGAACTGGTGGCCGGTGCCTTCGAGCGCCACGGACTCGCTGCCCACCATCACGGTGCCGTCGGCGCCACGGCCCATGCACAGCGGGCGGATGCCGTGCGGGTCGCGGAAGGCCAGCAGGCCGTGGCCCGCGATGAGCGCGATCACGGCATACGAGCCCTTGACGCGCTTGTGCACCGCGCGCACGGCCGCGAACACGTCCTCGACCTGCAGCGGCACGCCGCGCGTGGCGCGCTCCAGTTCGTGCGCGAACACGTTGAGCAGCACCTCGGAGTCGCTCTCGGTGTTGGTGTGGCGGTGGTCGGTGGAGAACAGCTCCGCGCGCAGCGCCTGGGCGTTGGTCAGGTTGCCGTTGTGCACCAGCACGATGCCGAACGGCGCATTCACGTAGAAGGGCTGGGCCTCCTCCTCGCTGTAGGCGTTGCCCGCCGTGGGGTAGCGCACCTGGCCCAGGCCCACCGTGCCGGGCAGCGCGCGCATGTTGCGGGTGCGGAACACGTCGCGCACCATGCCCTTGGCCTTGTGCATGAAGAACTTGCGTCCCTGCTGCGTGGCAATGCCCGCGGCGTCCTGGCCCCGGTGCTGCAGCAGCAGCAGCGCGTCATAGATCAGTTGATTCACGGGCGCGCTGCTCGCGACGCCGACGATTCCACACATATTCGCGTTCCATCAGATTGAAGCGGGCAAATGCCTGCCGAATTCCTCGGGCAACGCAGGGCGCAGGCCCTGCAGCACCTCCGACAGCAGCGGCGCCACGCGCGACTCCTGCCACCACGCGGCTTCGTGCAGCGGGGTCCACCCCGCCACCGCAGCCGCCACCAATACCAGCACCAGGCCCCGCACCACGCCGAACACGGCGCCCAGCGTGCGGTCCGCGGGCCGCAGGCCCACGGCCTCGATGAGCTTCTTGGCCAGCCAGGCCACGAACCCGCAGGCGAACACGGCCAGCACGAACACCACGACGAACCCGGCGGCATGGCGGATCGCGCCATCGGCGCTCCCCATGGGCAGCAGGGCCGCCATGTCGGCGGCGAACCACTGCGCCGCAAAAAAAGCCGCGACCCAGCCGAGCACGGACAGCACCTCGAACACCAGCCCGCGCCACGCCCCGATCAGCATCGAGGCCAGCAGCACGGCCGCGAAAATCCAGTCCAGCGCGGCCATCCGTGCGCCGCTACAGCGTGAGCACCGAGGCGGGCAAGCCCAGCCCCTTGATGCGCCCGGCCGCCTTGTCGGCCTCGGCGCGGTTCTGGAACGGGCCCACGCGCACGCGGGTGCGCTTGCCATCCTTCGTATCGACGGCCTGGGCATAGGTCTTGATGCCCGCGCGTTCGAGCTTGCCGCGCACCTCGCGCACCTTGTCGGATTCGCTGAAGGCGCCCACCTGCACGATGAAGCGCTGCTCGTCGGCCTTGGCCGCGGTGTCGGCGCTCCGCCCTTCGAGCAACGCGCGCGCGCGGGCCGCATCGTCGTGGCGAGCCGGGGTGGGGGCCGGGGCAGGAACGGGCTTGGGCTCCGGCTTCGGTTCGGGCCGGGGCTCGGGTTTGCGTTCGGGCTTGGGCTCCGGCTTGGCAGCCACGGGCTTGGGCTCCGGCTTCGGCTCGGGCTTGGCCGCGGGGCGCGCGGAGGCCACGACCTCCTCGCCGTCCGACAGGCCTCCCGCCACGCCGGGCGACGGCGGGGGCGAAGGTAGGGACGCCGTGGGCACGGCGCTGGGCGCGGGCGCAGCGGGCACCACCAGGGGCACGGCCTTGTTGCGGTCGGGGATCTCGATGGGGATATCGACGGGGATGGGGCGCGGCTGCGTGTCGAAGAGCAGCGGGAAGCCCACCACCCCCAGCAGCACCAGCACGGCCGCGCCGATCAGGCGGTGGCGCGCGCGCCGGCGCATGGCTTCGATGGTTTCGGCCTGGGCCCGGGCCTGGGGCGTGCGGGAACGCTTGGCAGGCTTGTCGTCCTGCTCCTTCTGGCCGGGCCAAGGAAACTTGAAAAATGCCATGTGGAGGGTGCGGACTCGTCGGTTGTTCGGCGTCGTGGCTACGGCTGTGTGCCCAGGTGCTTGGCATGCAGCCGGGGCGTCCCGTTCGTCAAAACGCCACCCACCGTGTAGAACGAGCCAAAGACTACGATTCTATCAGCCGGGTCCGCCGCGGCGACCGCCGCCTGCAGGGCCTGTTCCGGGCTGCCGTGCAGACTGGTGGCCACCGGGCGGCGCCCGCCCGCGACGATCTGCAGCGCGTTCCACTTCTGCTGCAGCCCCGCCGCCGTTTCAGCGCGCGGCGTGGGCAGGTCGGTGAAATACCAGCGGTCCACCAGGGGCCCGATCTTGGCGAGCATGGGCGCAAGCTCCTTGTCCGCCATGGCGCCGAACACCGCGTGCGTGGTGGGGAAAAAACCCATGGCATCGAGGTTGGCCGTGAGCGCCGCCACCGAGTGCGGGTTGTGCGCCACGTCGAGCACCAGCGTGGGCTGGCCCGGCACGATCTGGAAGCGCCCGGGCAGCTCCACCATTGCCATGCCGGTGCGCACGGCCTGGGCCGTGATGGGCAGCCGCTCGCGCAGCGCCTCCAGCGCCGCGAGCGCGCCCGAGGCGTTGACGAGCTGGTTGGCGCCGCGCAGCACCGGGTAGGCCAGCCCCGCATAGCGGCGGCCGCGCCCGGCCCAGCTCCACTGCTGCTTGTCGCCCGAGAAGTTGAAGTCGTGGCCGAAGCGCCAGAGGTCGGCGCCGATCTCGCGCGCGTGGTCGATCACGCTCTGGGGCGCCATGGGGTCGCCCACGACCACGGGCCGCCCCGTGCGCATGATGCCCGCCTTCTCGCGGCCGATGCTCTCGCGGTCGGGGCCGAGGAATTCGGTGTGGTCGATGTCGATGCTGGTGATGACGGCGCAGTCGGCGTCGATCACGTTCGTGGCGTCGAGCCTGCCGCCCAGGCCCACTTCGAGGATCGCCACGTCCAGCCGCGACCGGCTCATCAGGTGCAGGATCGCCAGCGTGGTGAACTCGAAGTAGGTGAGCGAAACTTCCTGGTCATTTTGGCACCTGGCGCGCTCCACGTCTGCGAAAGCAGCTACCAAATCGGAAGCACTGACGATCTCGCCGTGGATGCGGCAGCGCTCCTCGAAGTGCACCAGGTGGGGCGAGGTGTAGACCCCCGTGCGGTAGCCCGCCTGCAGGGCCACGGCCTCGAGCATGGCGCAGGTGGAGCCCTTGCCGTTGGTGCCCGCCACCGTGATCACGGGGCAGTCGAAGGCCAGGCCCATGCGCCGCGCCACCTCGCGCACGCGGTCCAGGCCCATGTCGATGTTCTTGGGGTGCAGGCGCTCGCAGTGGGCCAGCCAGTCTTGCAGGGTGTCGAATCGGGTCGTCATATCGGGGCGAAATTATCATGACTGCCATGACCATGACTCTCTACGGCATTCCCAACTGCGACACCGTCAAGAAAGCCCGCGCCTGGCTCACCGAGCAGGGCGTGGCCTACCAGTTCCACGATTTCAAGAAACAGGGCGTGCCCGCCGAGCGCCTGCCCGGCTGGATCGCCGCCGTGGGCTGGGAGAAGCTGGTGAACCGCCAGGGCACGACCTGGCGCAAGCTCGACCCCGCCGCGCAGGCCGCCGTGCGCGATGCCGCCAGCGCCGCGGCCCTGGCGTGCGAGCAGCCCAGCGTGATCAAGCGGCCCGTGGCCGAATGGCCCTCGGGCGCGGTCACCGTGGGCTTCGACGCCGCACGCTGGGGGGAACTGCTCAGCGCCCTTTGAATCATCTCTTTACCTAGTTTTACGCGGCCGCCCCGCCCCTTTGACACGCGGCGCCTAAACTTTTTCCGAAGCTGGCGCGTTACAGGTTCCAGGCCAGACTGAAAGGAGTCTCTCCATGAAAAAGATGCTGTTGTTGAGCGTTCTCGCAGGCGTGGCCTCGGTCGCCAGCGCCCAGGAACAAGGCCGGGTGCTGTCGTCCACCCCCATCGTCCAGCAAGTGGCCGTGCCCCACCAGGTGTGCGGCAACCAAACCGTGTACTCGGGTGCGCCCAACACCGGCGCAGGCGCGGTGATGGGCGCCATCGCGGGCGGCGCCATGGGCAACGCCATCGGCGGCGGCAGCGGCCGCGCGGCAGCCACCGCCATCGGCGTGATCGGCGGCGCCCTGCTGGGCAACCAGATCGAGGGCGCAGGCCAGCCGCGCTACCAAAACGTGCAGCGCTGCGGCACCGAGACCACCTACGAAAACCGCACCGTGGGCTACAACGTGACCTACGAGTACGCGGGCCGCCAGTACACCACCCAGACGAGCCAGGACCCGGGCTCCTGGATCCCCGTGAGCGTGCAGCCCCTCGCCCCTCCTGCCGGCGGGCAAACCTATTCGAGCACCCCGGGCTACTACGATGCACCCCAAGATGTGCCCCAGGGCGTGGGCTACGCGCAGCCCGGCACGGTGGTGCAGACCTACCCGGTACAGCCTCCGGCGGCCTACATCGCCACGCCGCCCGTGATGATCGAGTACAACGGCTACTACGGCCACCGCCACTGGCGGTAAGCCGTTGGCGCCCTCTTGAAGAGCCCTGCGGGGCTCTTTTTTCGTCCTCTAAAATCGTGGGTTCTGTCTCCATCCCACCGCATCCCATGACCACCGCAAAAATCGACGGCGTCTCCGTCACCACCCAGGCCAACGTGTACTTCGACGGCAAGTGCGTGAGCCACGGCATCACCTACCCCGATGGCACCCGAAAATCCGTGGGCGTGGTGCTGGCCTCCACGCTGACCTTCGGCACGGGCGCACCCGAAATCATGGAATGCGTGGGCGGCGCGTGCGAGTACAAGCTGGCGGGCTCCGACACCTGGGTGCACTCCGGCCCCGGCGACAAGTTCAGCGTGCCCGGCAACTCGAAGTTCGACATCCGCGTCATCGACACCTACCACTACATCTGCCACTACGGCTGAACCGAAAGCCCCGACACCATGGCCACCATCCTGCAAAACCTGCCCAAGGGGCAGAAAGTCGGCATCGCCTTCTCGGGCGGCCTCGACACCAGCGCCGCGCTGCGCTGGATGAAGAACAAGGGCGCCCTGCCCTACGCCTACACC
>Ga0222423_1000111_pt1 | contig 81997 bp, 71 predicted proteins | sample 3A0metagenome_FD_182472 | JGI IMG/M metagenome (GOLD analysis project Ga0222423, IMG submission 182472) | Enriched microbial communities from leaf-cutter ant dump, University of Wisconsin, Madison, United States - 3A0 (version 2) | ecosystem: Environmental > Terrestrial > Nest > Insects nest >...
GCACCAGCGGCTAGGCACCAGCGGCTAGGCTTAAGTGAAGGAGCGCAGGCTCCACCCGCCGCACATCACAACACGTAAACACACGATTGCACATCGAGGCGAATACGGACATGACCGAGAATTCATCTACACCAGTTACTGCCACGGACCCCACAGCAGCCCCTAAGCGCAAGCGGTTCCGGGTCTTGGACTTTGCCGCACACAAGGCGTCGGGCACCAAGCTCACCATGCTCACCGCGTACGACGGCATGACCGCGCGGATTTTCGACGAAGCCGGCGTGGACCTGCTGCTTGTGGGCGACTCTATAGGCGACAACATGCTCGGGCACGAAAACACCCTGCCCGTCACTCTCGATGAGATGATCGTGGCCGCCCGTTCAGTCGCACGCGCCGCCACCTACGCGATGGTGGTTGCGGACCTGCCCTTTGGTTCGTATGAGGCGTCCCCTGAGCAGGCCTTTAATTCCGCGGCACGCCTGATCAAGGAGTCTGGTGCACAGGCGGTTAAGTTGGAGGGCGGTCAGCGTGTGGCCGCGCACGTCAAACTGCTCACGCAGTCGGGTATCCCCGTGGTGGGTCACCTTGGGCTGACCCCGCAGTCAGAAAATATGCTCAGCGGCAAGCGCGTGCAGGCTCGTTCCGACGCAGCCGCCGAGCAACTGTGCCAGGACGCGCTCGCTCTGCAGGAGGCAGGTGCGAGCGCCGTGGTGTTGGAGATGGTTCCAGCTCCGGTGGCGGCGCGCGTCACCGAGATCCTGTCCATCCCCACAATCGGCATTGGTGCGGGCAAGTATGTGGACGGTCAGGTGCTGGTGTGGCTAGACATGGCCGGCATGGGCGACTGGTCACCGCGCTTTGCCAAGCAGTTTGGCCAGGTTGGTGCGGCACTGCGCACCGCCGCGTCCGACTACGTGGCCGAGGTTCGCGCTGTCACATTCCCCGGCCCGGAGCACTCGTTCGAGCACTGAATTTTCGAGCACTGAATCTCGAGCACTGAATTTTCAAGCGCTAAGAACTGAACAGGTGCGGTGGTTGCGCGTTCTACGCGTGGCCACCGCACCTTTTTTATGCCCAGATTCCCGACGATTTACTCGCCCTCGTCCTTGAACGTGCGGTCCGCTTCATCCCAATTTTGCGTGCGTTCACGCGCGGTCTCAAGGGCGCGTGCAGCGGCTTCCGGTGTGTCATATGGACCCATCTTGTTCCACCAGCTCAGGATCCCGCCCTTTACTACCCTGCCGGTCTTGACGTCATAGTAGTACTTGGCCACTGCGGGTCCTCCTCTGGGTTTTCACTGTGGTTGCCGGTTGCCGGTTGCCACTGGCGCACTCGCAATGGCCAACCTTGCCCGCACCACTTGGTGCAGTTCGAGCCTATCGTTAACTGCGCCGGTGGGCGCGAACTAGAATGGTGCCATGCCTCCAGTGTCTGCGCAGCGTACCTCTACGCTTGATCCGATAGTCCCCGGTATCGTCTCCCCCGAGTTAGCAGTCCCCCATTCGATAGCTCGACCCGAGTATGTGGGCCGGCCCGGTCCGAAACCCTTTGACGGCTCGGATGTGGTCAGCGCCGAAACACTGGAAAAGATCCGCATTGCGGCACAGATTGCTGCGGGTGCGCTCGAAGAGGTTGGCCGCCATGTTGCGCCCGGCATCACAACAGATGCGTTGGACCGCATCGGGCACGATTACATGATTGATCACGGGGCGTATCCTTCAACCCTTGGCTACCGGGGTTTCCCCAAGTCGATCTGCACCTCGGTCAACGAGGTCATCTGCCACGGCATCCCCGATGACCAGGTACTTCAAGACGGTGACATCCTCAACGTGGATATCACGGCCTTCATCGGTGGGGTCCACGGTGACAACAACGCGACGTTTGGCGTGGGCCAGATCAGTGAAGAATCGCAGTTACTCATTGAGCGCACCCGCGAGGCTCTGGCCCGCGGAATCAAAGCCGTCAAGCCTGGCCGTGAGGTCAACGTAATCGGGCGAGTCATTGAAAAGTACGCGTCCCGGTTTGGTTACGGCTCAGTGCGGGACTACACCGGTCACGGTGTGGGCGAAGCCTTCCACTCGGGCCTGATCATTCCACATTACGATTCGGCACCGCTTTACAACACGATCATCGAACCGGGCATGGTCTTCACAATTGAGCCTATGCTTACTCTCGGCACGATCGAAGCGGACGTGTGGGATGACGGTTGGACGGTAGTAACCAAAGACCGCAAACGCACCGCCCAGTTCGAGCACACGATAGTCGTAACAGAAACAGGCGCGGAGGTTCTTACCCTGCCATGAGCAACAACCCAAAACTCGCATTCGGAATTGACATCGGCGGTAGCGGAATCAAAGGCGCTCCCGTAGATCTCAAAACCGGCGAATTCGCCGAAGACCGAGTGCGCATCCCCACCCCCGAAAACTCCACCCCTGACGCCGTATGCGAAGTGGTCAAGGACCTTCTCGACGAGTTCGACCTGCCATTGAATGTCCCCGTTGGCGTAGCATTCCCGGCCCCGCTCGATCACGGTGTTGTGCGGATGATCGCAAACCTTGATGCCTCATGGGAAGGCGTAAACATCGAGAAGACGATCGCCAAAAAGACCGGCCGGCGCGTGTACGCGCTCAACGACGCGGACGCTGCCGGATTCGGCGAGGTCGCTTACGGCGCAGCCAAGGGCGAGGACGGCGTAGTACTGCTGGCCACGCTGGGCACCGGCATTGGATCGGCGCTGATCGTTGAAGGTCACCTCGTGCCCAACACAGAACTCGGCCACCTTGAAATCGACGGTTTTGACGCCGAATCACGAGCCGCCGATTCCGCGCGCGCTCGCGAGGATCTCGACTGGGAGTTGTGGGCAGCCCGCTTGCAACGTTACTTCTCGCACGTGGAAATGTTGCTCTCCCCAGACCTCATCGTGGTTGGTGGCGGGGTATCAAAGCACCACGAGGAGTTCTTGCCACTGCTCGATCTTCGAGCCCGCATCATCCCAGCTGAACTGCGCAATGCTGCTGGAATTAGCGGTGCCGCTGCCTACGCAGCTGCGCGTGCAAAACACGACCGCAAGAAAGACAAGAAGCACTAGCGTAAAGCTCAGAACCTGGCGGACTGGCTGCGGACTGGTGGTCTAACAGCCGACTGGCTTGGCAGGTGATTGGCTGGCAGGTGAGTTGAAAATCCGACGCACTGAATCGTCGAAAATAATCCGCGAGGCGATGGCAACACCACCTAAAAAAGCGGATGAGACAGCCGATACGCCGGGTTTTGTGCCTGCGCCGATTACTCGCACGCAGGTGGCAACCATCCATCTAGGCCCCTCGTTGCCGAGGGGCTCAAGCAGCCTACCCGGACGCTCAGCGAGCAGCCTCACCGCGTCCTGTCTGGCCTTGCTCCGAGTGGGGTTTACCTAGCCTCCCCAGTCGCCTGGGGAGCTGGTGGTCTCTTACACCACCTTTTCACCCTTACCCGCACGAGGCGGGCGGTCTGTTTTCTGTGGCACTGTCCCGCGGGTCACCCCGGGTGGGCGTTACCCACCACCCTGCTCTATGGAGCCCGGACGTTCCTCGGGCCGCGCACTGCGCGACACGCGGTTGCCTAGCTGTCTCATCCGCAGGTACAAGGGTACGCGCAAAACCCGTCAGGTAAGAATCGCGCACCTCACACCGGACCACATTCCGCCTGTTACAGCCCGCAAATCCTGGAAAACACCCGGCGCAACCCGTTGGAAATCACACCAACAACAGCGGTATTGTCAGGGCGTGCTCATCTTGCTCCCACCCTCCGAAGGAAAGACCGCGCCACTGCGCGGTGCCGCCGTCAACCTTGAAGCACTGAGCCACCCGGGGCTCAATACCACCCGCGAGCGCGTGCTGGACGAGGTGGCGCTAGTGTCCAAGCAACCCGACGCGCTGGAACAGTTGGGAGTTGGCGCATCATTGGCCGCAGAGGTGGAACGCAATGTGGGGCTGCGTGGTGAGCCCGCCGCGCCCGCACGCACCGTCTACAGCGGGGTACTCTATGACGCGCTCGGGCTAGCCACCATGACGCCCACGCAGCGGGTCAAAGCCGACGCCCACGTGCGCATCATCTCCGCGCTGTGGGGCGCACTCTCCCCCGCCGATCTCATTCCCGCGTACAGGCTCTCCATGGGAGTCTCGCTCGGTACGCTCGGGCCACTCGCCGCGCTGTGGCGAGAGGTGTTAGACGCTGAACTAGCACCGCTCGCACACGGAACGGTGGTGGTTGATTGTCGATCCAGCACCTACGTCAACGCGTGGAAACCCGCCCCCGGAAGTTGCGAATGGGTCAGCGTTAAGGTGCTGCGAGAGCTGAACGGCAAACGATCCGTAGTCTCCCACAATGCCAAGCACACACGTGGCGTGTTAGCCCGCCACCTCCTGACCCGCCGCGGCAACATGCCCGCCAGCGCGGCAGAACTCTTGCGGGCAGCACGCGGCTGCGCAGCATTCGACGAGGTGAGCCTGCTGGAAGGTAAACAGGGAGCGTTCACGCTGGAAATCGTCGTGAAGGACGCAGAGAGATAGGCTCAGGCAGTTTCTGCGTTGTACTTATGGGGTAGAAACTACATCCACTCCGCTACGGCACATGCACGCTCCGCGGCGCCCGTACACTCCGCTTCGCTACTTTGTTTCTACCCGGACTTATGGGGTAGAAACTACATCCACTCCGCTACGGCACATGCACGCTCCGCGGCGCCCGTACACTCCGCTTCGCTACTTTGTTTCTACCCGGACCAATATCCGGCCGCATTCCTCACACCGCACCACCCGCTCCTGCGGAGCGGCCTTAATGTCAGCGAGATCGTTCGGGTTCAGTTCGAGGCGGCAACCGCCACAGCGGTTGCCCACCAGCGCAGCCGCACCAACGCCGCCGAGTTGCCCACGCAGCTTGTCGTAGGTGGCCAGCAGCGGGGCGTCGATCCCCTGCGCTGACTGCGCGCGCTCCGCGGCAACCAGTTTTGCCTGCGCATCGATTGCCGCAAGTTCCGCGTCACGCTCGCTCTGAGCTTTGGCAAGTTCCTCTTGCATGCCCGAGTTCGCTTCCTCGAGTTTGGCAAGTGCGTCGTTGTGCGCTTCAAGGCGTTCCATGATGTCCAATTGGATTTCCTCGAGCACGCCACGCCGGTTGGTGAGCGATTCGATCTCGCTCATCAGCGCAGTTGCGTCCTTGGCACTGACCGCCCCAGAGTCCAGGCGCTCCTGGTTACGCTGCGTGCGCGTAACCACCTGCTCTACGTCGGTCTCGGCTTTGGTCAGTTCGCGGCTCAGGTCTGCGGCTTGGGTGCGAGACGCCACGAGCGCACCGGCAAGGTCAGCGATCCGGCTTTCTACCTCGGCAACCTTTTCCTGCTGCGGGAGGTTGGCGCGCTTGTGCGCGAGTTGGGCGAGCTGGGTGTCGAGCGCCTGTACTTCAAGGAGTCGGTGCTGATCAGCTACTGGAGCGTTTGCCACGGTGTGGTCCTTCCGCAGGATAGTTCAGTTATGCACTTGACTTTAGTGCCCGGCCACGTGGAACGTCCACGGGTCGGTTGATATGTCGCTCACCTTGGTGGCGATCGTGTACCGATCTGCCGCTAAGGCGTCGGCTAGGTCGGCTGCCGCGAGCGGCAGCCACACGGACTCACTCGAGTAGTGGGCGGTGTCAATGACATATGGCTTTTCGACGATTCCGGCAGTTTCCCCCAAGGGCGCAGCGGGGTGGGTGGTTGCGCTGTTGCGCCGTGCCTCAAGAAAGTCGAGCAGGTCATGGTGTTTCAGGTCCGAGGTGAGGTACACGTCGGCACCGGTGTCTGCGGCATCGTTGAGGCACGAGCCGCCCGAGCCCCCCAGCACCGCCACAGTGTGCACCATCGCATTCTTGTTCCCAGCAACGCGAATGCCCTGTGCTGCGCCGGGTAGGACCTTGGCTACGCGTTGCGCAAATTCCGTGAGCGTCACGGGCTGTGCAAGCGTACCAACGCGCCCCATCCCGAGTTCCGGGGTGGTGGCGTCTGGCAGTATCGGGCGAGTGTCGGTGAGTCCGAGCAGCGCCGCGAGGGCTTCGTTGACTCCTCGGTAAGCGCTGTCCGCATTGGTGTGGGCGGAGAATACTGCGCAGCTTTTAGTGATGAGCCGGTGGATGCTGGCACCGCGATCCGTGGCCGACGTGACTGCTGGTAACGCGCTAAATAGGAATGGATGGTGGGTGACAATCAGGTCTGCATTCCATGCGAGCGCATCCTCGATCACTTCACGGGTTGCGTCGAGCGCAAAGTAGACGCGCGAGACCGACGCGCTCAAGTCCCCCACTGCGAGTCCGGGCTTGTCCCACTCTTCTGCGAGCCTGGGCGGGTAAAGCGAGTCCAAGGCGGCTACCACAGTGGCAAGCGAAGGGGGCTCCGTGCGGTGGTTATGAGACGCCGTGGCGGAGGTTGGAGAACTGGATGCGGTCATGATCACACGATATCGGAAGTGTGACGTGCGCCGTAGTCGCGGTTTCGCTTTGATTGAGGGTTCAGATTCAGGTAGAGTTTTCTTCGTTGCCCCGCCGAAAGGTTGGAGCAATAACCCATTATTGGGCCTATAGCTCAGTTGGCTAGAGCGCCACGTTTACACCGTGGATGTCGGGGGTTCGAGTCCCTCTGGGCCCACTCGCATGAAGCGGGGTTGTTCTCATCACTGATGAGAACAACCCCGCTTTTCGTTTTCCCACTGCCCCGTATTTCGATGACGCAAACAGCACGGTGAGATCCCTCGAGAGTAGGTGACCGCCCTGTCATAGTGAGGGAGTTCAACACGATGGAGGGACCTCAACTCCAAACTGCGGATCTCAACGGCGCGGGTTCACCATGACATAGGATCGCCATATGAATCGTTGGGTTGCGTTACTGCGCGGGGTGAACGTCAACGGAATCACTATCCGCAACGCTGAACTCGCACAACTTTTCACTGACCTTGGGTTTGCTGATGTGCGGACGGTTCTGGCTTCCGGCAACGTCTGTTTCAGCACACGAAACAACGAAATCAATCACGTGGAGCTGAAGTCAAGGATCGAAGCAAGCTTGCGTGAGCGCTTCGGTTACGACGCCTGGATCGTACTCGTTCCACACAAGGCGTTGGACCGGATAATCAATTCCTTCCCGTTCACACAGGACACCGAGCACCACGCATACGTCATCTTTGTGTCGGCCCCGGATGTAAGCAGTCAACTACTTGCCGGGGTTCCCAAAAGCGAAGACGCAAGCACCGAGCAGGCAGCCGCCGGTGAAGATGTTGTCTACTGGCGTTGCCCCAAGGGCAGGAGCACAGATACTGCATTCTCCAAGTACGCGGCAAAAGCCCACTTTAAGTCGACGACAACCACTCGAAACATCAACACGCTTCGAAAACTTCTTTGAATACAGACCGCCAAGTTGAGGTTCGAGGCGTTGCACCGGTGGACAGTTCGCGTTGCTGGCGCTCGGTGGAATCATCGTGGGTAATACGATGACGGTGGCAACGTTGGCTGGCCGCCAGCTGATTCGTTCCGCCAATGAGCGGTGGGAGGAAGTGGAAGGCTGGTTGGCTCTTGGTGCTACGCCGCGCAGATCGATGCAGGATATTGCTCGAGACGCGGTCTATTCGGCGCTTTTACCTGCGACTGATCAAACCAAGACGACGGGCCTCGTGACTCTTCCGGGCGCGTTTGTGGTTGCGATTTTTGGTGGCATCTCTCCCGTGAAGGCGGGCCGCTTCCAGATAGTTGTTCTCGCCGCCATCATGTCGGCCGGTGCAATGACGGCGGTCGTCAGCGTTCGCTACCTAGCACCGATGCGTATGCGTCCCGCGCAAGTTGTGTAGGTCCGTCTTGCACGAGGAAAGCCTGCACTGCGTTGTGCGACCACGGGTCCAGAGCCAGAAGTAGCCCAATACTCGGGTTGGATTTGACGCATCTTGCGCGGTGTTATCCAACGTGTAGCGACCGCTCGAGTGTGGCTTTATATTCTTCGGGAGTTCCCATCGACGGGATGAAGATGAGAGCAATTAGGTAGGCGATTCCAAGAAGCCCACCGGTGATGAGCAGGAAGAAGATCGCGATTGTGCGTACCCAATCCACTCGGAAGCCTTGGCGCACAGCAAGCCCAAGGCACAGTCCGCCAAACCATTTACCCTGTTGAATCCGGCAGATTTTGGGAAGGGTCGTAGGCTCGGCGGGTTGCGCTGAATCTAGTGGTCCCGCGTCTCGCAGGATTCTTGACATCACGGTTCCGTCGATATGGCCCATACCACCTGCTAGTTCAGAGCGCATGGTGTCGCCAATGGATGCTTCTAGGTCACGAATCAGATCGTCGCCGTCGATACTTGCATCGACTGATGCGCGGGAGTTGCTGAGATAACTAAGAAGTTGGTGCTTTGCGTCTTCGGAGAGTGGCAGCGGATCAGAATGCCCGCTGAGAGTGATGTATTCCATGATGTTCCCTTATCGTTCGATGAGTTGTGCAAGTCGGTGGAAATAATCCCGGTATTGCGTGAGCTGGTCTCGCCCCTCTGCAGTAAGGGAAAGGTATTTGCGAGGTGGCCCAGACGGTGACTCCTGCCATTGATGTTCTAGGAGGCCGTCCCGACGCATGCGATTAAGAAGCGGGTGAAGGGTGCCGTCTTGAACGGGAAACTCCGCATTTCGAAGCATCGTTGCTATCTCACCCGCATAGTGGCTCTCGCCGTCGAGCATGGCGAGCACCACCGGCTCCAGCATGCCTCTCCGCATTGCAGCAAACTTTGACTCCATGAAGGTACCTTATCACAACAAGGTACCAATGTGTGAAGACAGGATTGGTGGACGTGAGCGCTGGGCCGAACCAAAAGCACTGTCTACTCGGCGTTCGTGATCTGTGCCGGGTTGTCGAACGCAAATGCCGGGCCTTCACGGTATGGGTCGTAGTTCCACGGTCTCGCCGGGGCCACTAAATCCTGCGGCGATTTCCTCAGTGCGAGCAGAGGAATCAACATCAATCACGAAGTATCCAGCTAGTTCTTGCTCAGCCTTTGTTGAGCACCTGATACGTCAGATGCAGTGTGCCATTGGCAAAGCGATGTTCCCTGACTAGTTCTAGGTCAACACGAGTGCGAACGGGTAGCGCGAGTTTCCCACCACCCAAAATCGCGGGCCACACAAAGAACTGACACTCATCCACCAGCCCGGCATCGCAGGCTTGAGCCGCGAGGTTCGCGCCGCCAATCATGAGGTCCTTGGTGGCGGTAGCCTTCAACTCACGGATCGTGCCCACGTTCAAGGTCCGTTCGAGTTGTGTGCGCTCCGTTGCCACCTCACTTAGAGAAGACGAATAGACAATCTTTTCAGCAGATTGCCACGCTGCTGCGAACTCAGCGGTCTGTGCCGACTGCGCCGCAAGTGTTGGGTCTGTTTCCCAGAGAGCCATTGCCTCATAGAGCCGCCGCCCGTACAGGTATGTTCCTACTCCCTGAATGAGTTTGGTCGTTGCCTCAAACACGTCATAGTTGTGCGGGTAGAGACTGAACGCGCCATTCCTATCCTCAATGAACCCATCAAGAGAGGTATTGGTTACGTAGATCAGCTTCGCCATGACGACTCCTTTGTCACTCGGTCATAGGCCGAGCCTAAAAGCCCGCGCGCTGCCGGGCAATCAATGGTAGCGGGCGGGGAGTGCAGACACTGTTTGAGGCTGAGTAGTTCCAAGCAACTGCCGCCCTATCAACTTGGTATAATCAGAGTTATACTTTCTATATGAAGACTGCCATCTCGCTTCCGGATCATGACTTTGCCCGCTTCGAGCGGGCCGCAGCTGAACAAGGCCTTAACCGTTCAGAGTTTTACCGACGTGCTGCCGAGAGTTTTGTGTCAACATCCAAAGAGGGTGCGGACTTGACCAAACTCGCTGACGCCGCATTGGACGAATCCGGGCAGCCTTCAGAAGACAACCTATTTCTGACTGCCAACGAACAGAGACTGGCTCGCGGGAGCGATTGGTGATCCGCCGCGGAGACCTTGTTTGGGTGGATTTTGGGATTCCACGTGGATCAGAGCCAGCGAAGGTGCGCCCCGCCGTTATTCTGCAGGCTAATTGGGTATTAGATAGCAAACTCAATACGGTTCAGGTGGTGCCGTTAACCTCGAACGTAAGCCACCAGCGTTTCCCCGGAAACGTTCTTATCCCCAAAGCCGCGTCTGGGCTGGACAAGGATTCTGTAGCGCTTGTAACTCAACTGGGTCCAGTAAGTCGCGAGTTCCTTGAACCGTATCCGGTGGCTTCACTCCCTGTTTATCTGGTGGAGCAGATCGTGAGCGGAGCAAAGTTGGTCACTGGGCTCTGATTGTCGTACAGGACCTCTAACTAAAACAAGCATCTTTGTAAATAGTGTTCGATTGCTTGCGTCACCAAGCGAGTGGGTGTCCGTGTAGTGACTACTTTTCGACGAATCCCCAGCTCACTTCATCCGTGCGGTTCAATGATGGCTGGTTTGGTACAAGCGGACAGGCCAACTCAAGTTGTTTATGATGCTAGGTCCTAGGGCATGGGACGGTCTGGCGCGCGTTGGCTGTGGTCGGGGAAGTGTGGGAGTTCTTCGCCGCAGGCACGGATACATAGCCACTTCAGATCGGTAGGGCTGTCCGGCAGTGCGCGCCACGTGCGCAGTACGCCTTGGCCATCACGGACAACGCTACCTGACCTCACGGTCAATGCTTATCCCCCACGCCTTGCTACGATGCGCGCCTGGGGGATTTTTGTACGAAAGGGTTCTCCGGCCCGGCGAAGCGCGTGTGCTGTGCTACTCGCAAATGTGCGTGGTGACTCACTCTCGTTGCGGCACGGGTTGACGCATCCGCGCACCTTATGTCCAGATATTTTGGCGGTTATAACCGCCAAAGTTGGGAAACGCGAGGACTTTGGCGATTGAAATCGCCAGACTAAGGTGTGTGAACCGTGGGGTGATGGACCAAGCCGGGGAATCGTCGGGAAGCAAGTGATCCAACGGATCACACTGAAACAGCACGCGATGAGCGCGCCGGCCGCGCAAACATCACCACAATGTTGCGCAGCATCGCAACAAACACAATCAGCCACACTAGCGCCGCAAAATAGAGGAACCCGTGCCCAATGGATTCCACCAGCGGAAGCGAATCCACCCGGCCAATATTGAGGGACGCAACCGCGAACATACCCATAGGGAAAACCATGGACCACAGCGTGGGAACATACTTGAGCGGAACCTTGTTCAGAACGTGCCGCCACAAACCCGCACCCAAGAGCATGGGGATCAGCCACGCGGCAAAGCACCAGAACGCAACCACAGTGCCGGCCACGAGCTCGCGGATCGCGTCCACCATGGGGGTGGATTTCATAGCCACAATGTTGGACCCGGCCACCACGGCGATGGCCATCGCGCCCATCGCCACCCAGTAGGGCGGCTCAAACTGCGCGGGAGTAATGCCAAAGTGGATGATGCGCAGAGCCACCAGCACAGAGACGCCAATGTAGAGCGCAACACCCACAGACCACGACATAACCGCGATGATCCCCACCCAGCGTGCCGAACCATCCAGGTGCGGGCGCAGCGCCGTCATGCCAATGGCGAGTGACTGGCTAGCCACTGACCAGATGTACCACGTGCCGTTGGTGCGGGTGAGGATGGGCAGGCCATCGCGGGTCATGAGCACCTGCCACGGCAGCACGTACCCAAACACAAACCAGAGCACCGCACCCACCAAGAACATGGTGACCGCGATCCCCGCGAAGCCCTCATACATGAGTCGCACACCCAAAACGTCAGTGCCGGCAACGATGGTGAAGTACGCAAATGCCTTCTCGGGATTGCGCATGTCAGAGACGGTCTGCGTAGGGAATTTGACCGCACGTGCGATAAACAGCACCCACAGGATCACGTAGGACAGGGCGGCGATGGCAAGCAGGACGCGCGAGACCACCGCGGCGTCGATTAGGTAAAACCCCATCGACGTAATGGACGTGCCCATCACGAGTGCAAAATACCCCGGGGAAAGATTCTCCAGCGCTTCCTTCATGAATGGTCCCCTATGTGCGCGGTAGCTTATTTGGCTGGTTATTGAGACTGTGCAGCAGTCCGAGCTTTTTCTAGCCCGTGGCGCCTAACCGGTCTTGTTAGCCCTGTTCTGCCTAACCATGACAGTAAAGCGCCCTGCCACCCGCCTCAACTGGAAGCCGAGGCGTGTCGCTATTTTTCGTTACGGGCAGCCAAAATTCCAGGGAGAAGGTTGCCTAGGAGCGCATCCACAAACGCGGAAGTGATCGGCTCATCGGGGATGAGCAGCCGGTGATAGATGGCACCCCAGAGCTGGTCCACCACCACCTGAGGGTCTACGTGGCTGAGGATCTGACCGGCCTGCTGTGCGCGCTCAATGCGCGCAACAGCCAAGTGCCGGCGTTCGGCCGAGTAGAGCTGGCGGTACGCCTTAGCAAGTTCCGGATCGGTTTGAGATTCACCGATGAGCTGGGCAAGGAGCTTTCCTGCAGGAGTCTGCGTGACCAAGTGGGCGAACGCGTGTAACTGCGCGGAAAGATCAGCGCTCACGTCGTCCGTTTCCGGGAATGCTAGTGCCGGCTCAACGGCATGGAAGAACCCATCCAGCGCCAACACTCCGCGCGACGGCCACCACTTATAGATCGTTGTCTTGCTGACACCGGAGATGCGTGCCACGCGTTCGATGGTGCAGTCGGCCAGCCCCTCCGCCAGCAGCAGGTCGCCTACTGTGCGCAGGACATCCGCTCGCACTTCTTCTGCTGGCCTGCGGCCCCGCCCACGGCGTTGAGTGGACTCAACTTCTGCGGTGTTGGCCATGTGAATAACTCCTCGTACACGGTTGGGCGTCAGTTAGTAAGACAACGGATTGCTGTGGCAAGTTCACAACCAACAATGTCGCGCCTAACCCACATGATGGGTGCAACCTAACGTCGGATAATACAAACTCTAGCTGCGTGGCACTAGGAGATCCTCAAGGCCAATCCGGTTCAAGAATCCCACGCGGATACGATCTGCAACATCCGAAACCTCTTCCGAGCCATCGTTTGCTGGGTCGATGTGCACGCGGAAGGGGCGCTCGCCTGCGGGGAGCGCGATGATGCGAGCGATCTCGTCAGAAACGAGCGACGCCTCGGCGCCTTCAGGGGCGAGGTCTGCGAGCTTGCTTGCCACCTGGTCCATGAGCCCGGCGTACTTACTCTCATACTCGGCTTCAATGGCGGTGTCTGATGGGCGGCCCGAGTGGGCAAAGTGATTGGTGCCTGAGGTGAAGGAACCGGGCACCACGATGGTGGTTTCCACACCCCAGCGGGCAAGCTCGGCTGCGTAGGACACGGCGAGCGAGTCCATGCCAGCCTTTGCCGCAAAGTAGGGGGCGAGGTACGGAGGCGTGCCGCCCTTGACCGACGAGCTAGATACCCATATCACGAGGCCCGCACCACGGTGGCGCATACCCGGCAATGCCGCCCGGTTGACGCGCTGCGTGGAGAGCACATTGACGTTGTATAGCTCAGCCAACTGCTCAGGCGTGAAGGCTTCTGCCGGCCCCACAACCATGTGCCCTGCGTTGTGGATCAGGACATCGATTCGACCATGCTCTGCTTCGATGTGCGCTACTGCGGCGTCCACCGATTCTTGGGAGTTCACGTCCATCTCGATGGCACGCAGATCCACGTTGTGCTCGATCGAGAAGTCGTGTGCCGCTTGGACCTGTGGTGCGTTGCGTCCTTCGGTTTCCCGCATTCCCGCGTACACGGTGTTTCCGGTGAGTGCGAGCTCGCGCGCGGTGAGTGCTCCGAAGCCGCTCGATGCCCCGGTGATGACGACGATGTTGTTGTTACTCATGATCTGCTCCAGATCTCTCAATGAAATGAACGACAAGTACATATAAACATAATATGAACGCGCAGTCCATATAAAAATGCGGAGTGTGACGCAGGGAACTCGGGGTGGCATTGTCGTGGTGCTACGCCGTAGCACCAGAGGAGACCTGTTTTGGTCCACACCAGAACGGTGCCACCATTAAGACATGAGTTCTGCAAACCTCACCCGCGAAGAAACCGCACAACGGTCGCGCACCATTACCGCACACACCATCGCAGTGAACCTCGACCTCACAGGTGCGACAAACCCCAACACCACAGGATTTCCAGTCACCACCACGCTCACCTTCGACGCGCGCACCGACTCCACCTGGATCGACTTCATCGGAGAAACCGTCACGTCTGTTCAAGTCAACGGGATAGAACAACCGGTGAACTGGGACGGTGCCCGCATCCAGATTGACGCGCTCGCAGAACACAACACAGTGCGCATCCAGGCGGTCGGTGCCTACTCCACCTCAGGTGAGGGCCTACACCGCTATGTGGACCCCGCCGATGGCCAGACCTACCTGTACACCCAGTACGAGCCTGCAGACTCCCGCCGGGTTATGGCCTGCTTTGAGCAGCCAGATATGAAAACCCGTTATTCGTTCACAGTCACCGCTCCCCTAGGCTGGCAGGTGCTATCCAATGGCGCACAGGAATCGATAGCAACCACCGAACACGCCCAAACTGTCACCTTTGCACAGACCAAACCGATGTCCAGTTACATCACCGCGGTTGCAGCTGGACCGTATCACCGCGTGGACTCGTACTGGCAAGGTGCGGCTCAGGACGAAAACCCGCAGCACGTGGACCTCGCAGTCCTGTGCCGCGCATCGCTTGCGCCCCACCTAGATGCCGATGAAGTCATCGAGGTCACCCGCCAAGGACTCGACTTTTACACCCGCGAGTTCGGCTACGAATATCCGTGGGGCAAATATGACCAAATTTTTGTGCCCGAATACAACCTTGGTGCTATGGAAAACCCCGGGCTGGTCACCTTCACCGAAAACTACGTGTTCCGCGGCCCCGCTACCGCTTCCCAGCACGAGGGCCGCGCCAACACGATCCTGCACGAGATGGCCCACATGTGGTTTGGGGATCTTGTCACCATGAAGTGGTGGGACGATCTATGGCTCAAGGAGTCCTTTGCCGACTATATGGGCGCGCACGTAACCGCTCACGCCACCCGGTTCACCGACGCCTGGGTCACCTTTGCCAATCGCCGCAAAGCGTGGGCCTACCAGCAGGATCAGCTGCCTACCACCCACCCCATCGTGGCCGACATCCCAGATCTCGAGGCCGCCAAACTCAACTTTGACGGCATCACCTACGCCAAGGGCGCCTCGGCACTCAAGCAGATGGTCGCATATGTGGGTCAGACCGATTTCTTCGAGGCCGCGCGCCGCTACTTTGCCCGCCACGCCTACGGCAACACCGCCCTGAGTGATCTGCTTGCCGTCCTGACCGAGGTCTCAGGCAAGGACATGGCCGCCTGGTCTGCGGCGTGGCTCGAAACCACCGGCGTCAGCACGATTGAGGCCAGTAACCTGGGTGATGATGTCACCATCCGCCAGATCGACCCCCGCCCACACCGCCTGCAAGTAGAACTTTTTTCTGGTAGTGCGGAAGGTTCGTCGGAAATAAGACTTGTGCCCATGGGCACAAGTGACCTCACCATTGAGGCCGAATCCACCACGACTACAATCCCCGGCTGGGATGGCGCCGCCCTACGCCTGCTCAACGCAGGCGACTGGACCTACGCAAAAGTACGATTGGACGCCACCTCACTGCGCGCCGTGCGCACCGGATTATCGACGATCCCCTCGGCTCTATCCCGCGCGCTCGTCTGGTCCTCACTATGGAATGCGGTACGCGACGCACAATTGCCAGCGCAAGAATTCCTAGACATTGCGCAAACCCACGCACCTTACGAAACCAGCATTACCCTGCTAACCGGCGTGCTCGCCAACGCCCACGTTGCCCTAGAAGACTACTTAGCCCCAGCGTTGCGCAAAGAACTACGCGCACGGTGGCTAGAAACCGCATGGCAGGCAACGCTCCAGGCACCAGCCGGCAGCGACCACCAACTCGCATGGGCACGAGCAGTAGGCGACGCCGCACGCACCTGCACCAACCGAGCAACCAACATGCTGGCAATGCTGCGCGGCGAACAGCCCACCCCTGATGGCCTCGAACTAAGCGCAGATCTACGCTGGAAGTGGCTCATCTCGCTGTGCGCCACGGGCGTAACGGGTGCGCACGAGGCTGATCAAGAACTGGAACGAGACAACACTGGAAGCGGACACGCAGCGCACGTCCAAGCGCTTGCAAGCCTGCCCACCAAAGAATCACGAGATGCCTCATGGAACGCGGCATGGAACGATCAAACACTCACAAATGAGCACCTGAGCGCCACAATAGCGGGATTTGTTGCGGGCGGTCGCACCGATCTGACTGCACACCACGATGCCGAGTATTTCAATCTGATCGGCTCTGCATGGACACAGCGGTCAATAGAAATCGCCCGGCGCCTCGTAGTGGGACTCTACCCACACGACGCACCGGACGAGTTAGCCGCGTCTTGGCTTCAAGCCAACGCTACGGCACCGGGCGCGCTACGCCGACTCGTCACGGAACAGCGTGACCACGCGCAGCGGGCCCGTGCAGCGCAGGACTACAGCGCGCGGCGCTAGAACACACAGCGCTAGAACACACAGCGCTAGAACACACAGCGCTCGAACACACAGCGAGAGAGTACTCTGCGTTAGAGTGCGGCGAGCGCCTCACGATAGCCGGCAAAATCGCGGGCTTGCCCGGGCTGGTTCACCACGGCCCAGCGCACTACGCCGTCTGCATCAATAAGGAATGAGCCGCGCACAGCAAGCCCGCGCTCCTCATTAAACACGCCGTATTTTTGGGCAACCTCACCGTGAGGCCAAAAGTCGGACAGCAAGTCAAACTCAAAGCCCTCCTGCTCGGCAAAGGTCTTAAGCGATGCCACGGTGTCACAGGAGATTGCAAGGAGGGTAACGCGGGAGTCTTCAAAGAGTTGGAAGTTATCTCGCAACTCACACAACTCCCCCGTGCAAATGCCGGTGAAGGCGAATGGGTAAAACACCACGAGCACGTTTTGACCGCGAAACTGACTTAGTCGAACAGGTGTGCCGTGCGTGTTGGTGAGTTCAAAGTCGGGAGCCTGTTGGCCAACTACTACGCCCATGCTCAGCGGCCTCGACCGCGCGTCGCGAGCTTGGTTGCGGACCAGTCTTCGGCAATGGGGAACGTGGACATCGCATGCATACCAGAGGTTGTTGCCGCCTCTTGAATATCGTTATGGTCCACGTGGCCTTCACGGCCAGGCTTAGGCGAGAAAACCCAAATGGCAGCTCCACCTTCAAGTACGCCCTGGACATCAACGAGCATATCTACAAGGTCGCCGTCGTCTTCGCGCCACCACACAATGGCACCGTCAGTGACATCGTCGTAGTCCTCATCGGCTAGTTCGTTATCGGTGAGATCTTCGATTGCTTCGCGTAGATCCTGATCTACGTCATCGCCCCAACCGAACTCCTGGACTACCTGTCCCGACTCAAAACCAAGCCGGTCGATGGCCGGATAGCCAGCATTCGCTGCCACTGTTCTTCTCATCCCTTCGAGAGTAATTCGAGCCACGGTTACCGGGCCCGTCTATCTGTTCTGTGCAAACCTAACTCAAGAATCAAGCATCGGGCCGTATTACTGCAAGGAAACTCTCAAAAAAAGTCACAAAGTAAGCATGCTCACCCCCGGTTGGGCTTAAGTCCTTCACCAACTTATGGATATGGTGATTAGGCAACTGTTTCTGATCCAGAGCGCTCAGGCATGACCTCGTGACGAGCATCGTTTACCCGGTGTCACCAATGTCACGGGCCTTTAGGCCCCTGCAAACTGGAAAAGTTCACCAAGCAGTGACCAAAATAGAGCAAAACCGGAAGTCGGCGGGACCGATCACTCATCAGCCTCGTGACACCATTCCGGCATAGGAGAATGCACGGGTTGATCCCCGTGCTTCACGACTAGTGAGGACGGCTGTGGCTGCGTACGAAGAATCAGGGCCGCTGATTAACGGTCTTCTTAGCCAAGTCCCGGACATTGATCCTGCGGAAACCGCCGAGTGGATCGAATCTCTGGACGGGCTGATCGACGACGAAGGCGGACCACGCGCCCGCTACATCCTGTTGAGCCTGCTGAAGCGTGCACGCGAGCGTTCCGTGACCGTGCCCAACCCAGTAACCACCCCGTACGTGAACACCATTGGTGTGCACGACGAACCATACTTCCCTGGCGACGAGGTCATGGAGCGCAAGTACCGCTCTTGGATCCGCTGGAACGCTGCAGTTCTAGTGACTCGCGCACAGCGCCCTGAGATCAGCGTTGGCGGTCACATCTCCTCGTACGCATCAGTCTCGACCCTGTACGAAGTGGGTCTAAACCACTTCTTCCGCGGTAAGGACCACCCAGGCGGCGGTGACTCCATCTATTTCCAGGGTCACGCCTCACCAGGTATGTATGCCCGTGCACTCCTTGAGGGTCGTCTCTCCGAGGATCAGCTTGACGGTTTCCGTCAGGAGCACTCGCACGGCGGGTTTGGCAAGGGCTTGCCCTCGTACCCACACCCACGCCAGATGCCGGAATTCTGGGAGTTCCCAACTGTTTCGATGGGTCTTGGCCCAGCCTCGGCAATCTACCAGGCATGGACGAACAAGTACCTGCACAACCGCGGCATCAAGGACACCTCGCAGCAGGATGTGTGGGCGTTCCTCGGTGACGGCGAGATGGACGAGCCGGAATCGCGCGGTATGCTCCAGCTCGCTGCCCAGCAGCAGCTCGACAACCTAACCTTTGTGGTCAACTGCAACCTGCAGCGCCTTGACGGACCAGTTCGCGGTAACGGCAAGATCATCCAGGAGCTCGAGGCCTTCTTCAAGGGTGCTGGATGGAACGTTATTAAGGTCATTTGGGGTCGTGAGTGGGACGTACTGCTGAACGCAGACAAGGACCGCGCACTGGTCAACCTGATGAACGTCACTCCTGACGGTGACTACCAGACCTACAAGGCCAACGATGGCGCGTTCGTTCGCGAGAACTTCTTTAACCGCGACCCACGCACCAAGAAGCTCGTTGAGCACATGACTGATGACGAAATCTGGGCTCTTAAGCGCGGTGGTCACGACTACCGCAAGATCTACGCCGCCTACGCAGCGGCTCGCGCTCACACTGGTCAGCCAACCGTTATCCTCGCCAAGACCATTAAGGGCTATGGCTTGGGTTCAGGCTTCGCCGGCCGTAACTCGACGCACCAGAAGAAGAAGGTTGCGCTCGATGAGCTGAAGGTGTTGCGTGACACTCTGAACATCCCGATCACTGACGAGCAGCTTGAGGCAAACCCTTACGCTCCTCCGTACTACAACCCAGGTGTGGATGCTCCTGAGGTGCAGTACATGATTGACCGTCGTAACAAGTTGGGCGGATTCCTTCCAGAACGCCGCGACACCTTTGAGCCCTTGACCCTTCCTGGCGATAAGGCGTACGACGTGGTAAAGCGTGGTTCAGGACAGCAGGAAGTCGCTAGCACGATGGCCTTTGTGCGCCTCCTCAAGGAGCTCATGAAGGACAAGGAATTTGGCAAGCGTATTGTGCCAATCATTCCCGACGAAGCACGCACCTTTGGTCTTGACGCCATCTTCCCATCGGCAAAGATCTTTAACACTCTGGGCCAGCACTACATGGCTGTGGACCGCGACCTCATGCTCTCCTACAAGGAGTCCGAGTCCGGTCAGATCATGCACACCGGAATTAACGAGGCCGGTTCGGCTTCCGCATTCCAATCGGTGGGTACCTCGTATGCCACGCACGGTCAGGCACTGATTCCGTTCTACATCTTCTACTCGATGTTCGGATTCCAGCGCACCGGTGACCAGTTCTGGGCTGCCGGCGACCAGATGACCCGCGGTTTCATCGTGGGCGCCACGGCCGGCCGCACCACGCTGACCGGTGAAGGTTTGCAGCACGCTGACGGTCACTCACCGCTGCTGGCAGGTACCAACACTGCGATTGTGCAGTACGACCCAGCCTACGGTTACGAGATCGCTTACATCGTTCAAGACGGTATTAAGCGCATGTACGGTGACGGCTCGGATGGCCGCGACCAGAACGTCATGTACTACCTGACCGTGTACAACGAGCCGATGCACCAACCTGCTGAGCCAGCAGACGTGGACGTGGATGGCATTTTGCGCGGTATCCACCGCGTCTCGGTAGGCGAGGGCGGTGGCCCACGCGCCAACCTGCTCGCCTCCGGTGTGGGAGTGCCTTGGGCTCTTGAAGCTCAGGAACTGCTGCGCAACGACTGGGGCGTTCAGGCTGATGTGTACTCCGTGACCTCATGGAACGAGTTGCGTCGTGATGGCTTGGCTGCAGACCAGCACAACTTCTTGCACCCAGAGGAGCCAGCACGTGAGGCTTATCTGACCGCAAAGTTGAAGGACGCACAGGGCCCATTCATCGCAACCAGCGACTACGACCACTTGGTCCAAGACCAGGTGCGCAAGTGGATTCCAGGCGACTACGCAGTTCTCGGTGCCGATGGCTTCGGCTTCTCTGACACTCGCGCTGCTGCTCGTCGTTACTTCAAGATTGACGGCCCATCGGTGGTTGTGCGTACGCTCCAAGAGTTGGCACGCCGCGGCGAGGTCTCCCCTGACCTTCAGGCTCAGGCAATCGCCAAGTACGACCTGCACAACGTCAACGCTGGTACCTCGGGCGCTGTAGGCGGCGACTCCTGATAGGAGTTCACCGCTCGCGGGCCCCTGGGCCTAACTGAAAGAGGCTGGGTTCGGATCGAGAGATCCGAACCCAGCCTTTTCGTTGTTGCTGGACGTTAGGTGGTCTAATAACCGCAATCCAACAACTCGGTTGCGTTAAAACTCATCCGCGTACGTTCAGTTGCGTCCAGCCGCCAGTCAAAAGCACACTCTACTGCGCGTTGCGTAACTCAGCTTCTAGTGTGGAATCGAGTTCGCGGACATCCGCGGGATCAACATGTACAAGTAGTTTCTCGTATTCCCTGCGTGCATCTGCAATTCGGTGCGATGCCAGTGCCGCACGGACAACAGAAATTCCAGTAGCCGCGGGGTGTTCGTTTGGGCGCCAGAGGCCAAGGCCCAAGTTGTAGGCCTCGGCGGCCAGCTCATTTTCTAGCAGCAAGGAAATGGAACGTTCGAGTGCACGTCCACTGGCGTCCTTGACTACCGCGGCGGTTAGGCGGCGGATGGCTTCTTCTGGATCTTCCTGCAGGGACAGCCGTGCGAGTTCTACAACGGGGAACCACGCACGTGGGTGCCCGGAGAATTCCTCGGCAAGAGCCCACACTGCGAGGTTCTCTTGGGTTTCTCTGTCGTTTTGGATGATCACGGGGATTTCCCCGGTTTCAAGTGCCTTAAGCGGGTCTAGCGCACCATCCGATTCCCGCGAGCAATTCTTTTTGACTACGTTCACTAGCGCGCGGAACGCATTTTCATTGTTGGGGTCATCCATGAGAAGGGCGCGTAGTGCGTCCTCTTGCGGGACGTTCTCGTTGTGGGTGTGGGCGCTTTCTCGCCGCCGACCGACCGTTGATGCAGTGGTTGTTTGGGCAAACGATTCTCTGGATCCAGGCGCGTTTTCCATACTTTGACTATACGCGCGCTTTGACATTTCTTGGTGGAGAAGTTGTGCACTATTCGACTTCCTGTGAGGGACACACCTCCCCATCCTTTGTGGGAAGGGCACAATTTCTTACTATGCTGACCACATGGAGAGACGCGAAACCAACAATCTGACTCGCGCTGAAGTCCTTGGCGAGAACCAACAGCGCGTCAAGGACGGAGCGGGTCTCCTCACGTCAGCGGCGCTGAAGAAGTTGGATGAGGATCTGCCTTGGTACCGTGCGCTACCCAAGGAGGACAGGGAGTGGGTGGGACTTGTTGCCAAGTCCGGTATCTCGTCTTTTGTCAGCTGGTTCACCAATCCCGAACTGGGCGTGCAAAGCGCCGGTGACATGTTCTCAGCTGCTCCCCCGGACCTCACCCGCTCCATCTCGCTGCAGCACACGCTCCAAATCGTGCGGTGCGCAGTGGAGGTCGTTGAAGCGTACTCGGACCGGCTGGCTGCGCCCGGTCAGGAGCAGGGCCTCAAGGAGGCTGTACTGCGGTACTCACGCGAGGTCGCGTTTGAGGCTGCTGAGGTTTATGCACGAGCCGCGGAAGTCCGCGGCGCGTGGGATGCCCGGCTTGAGGCGCTCGTTGTGGACGCTATTGTGCGCGGCGATCGCGATAAGACCCTACGTTCACGCGTTTCCGCGTTGGGCTGGACAGGAATCGGCAAAGTACTGGTGATGGTGGGTTCTACTGCCCATCAGTTTGATGATCTGCGTTCGGCCGATTTGCGCCGCGCTGTGCGCCGGCTTGTTCAAGATGTGCTCGTTGGGATCCAGGGTGATCGGATCGTGCTTGTGCTCGGCGGGGATGGTGACCTGTTTGCTGCTGCACAGTCGCTGGCGCCACGGTTTGGCGATGGCCCCGTGATTATTGGTCCGGTTGTGGCCAGTCTTGACGATGCTCCGCGATCTGCTTCGGCGGCTTTGGCCGCACTCGAGGCGATTCCCGCGTGGCCGGGTGCGCCGCGGCCTGTTGCCGCTGATGAGCTTCTGCCGGAGCGCATGCTCATTGGTGACCCCTTGGCGCGCGGCTCGCTGATTGCCCAGGCGTTTGATCCACTGGCAGCATCCGGTGGTGCGCTTTTGGAAACTCTTTCAGCTTATTTGGGTACTGGTCGTTCCCTTGAGGGTGCGGCCCGTGATTTGTATGTTCACCCCAATACGGTCCGTTATCGCTTGCGCAAGGTTGCTGAGCTAACGGGCTGGGATCCGCTTGATGCACGGGAGTCGTTTGTGCTTCAGGTGGCTTTAGCTGCTGGCCGTCTGCCCGCGGATTACTAGTTGATTTTCGACGATCCTGCCGCCAAATCCGCATGATTTGGCTGGTCGGGTGGTTGCGTTTCATGGTTTCGCGGGTCGCGCCTTAACAGCAGCCTAAGGGTTTTGGAGCTGCGCGCGCTGGCGTTGAGCACGCTGCGTGAGGTTCCCCACGCCGTCACCACCGAAGCACCACTATCTCGGCGCACTTGTGCCATTCCTACAAAACTCGTGAAAACACTTGTGCGCGTCTACACCTCGCAATGTTGGGTCATTTCAGGCAGAGTTGAATCGTGCTAGCAGTAGTGTGCCCTGGACAGGGCTCTCAGACCCCCGGAATGCTTTCGCCCTGGCTTGAACTGCCCGGCGTAAGCGAACAGGTATCGGCTCTCAGCGAGCAGTCTTCGGTAGACCTGTTAACCCATGGAACTGTTTCCACCGAGGAAACCATCAAGGACACGGCTGTGGCCCAGCCACTCATTGTGGGTATGTCCTTGATTGCATTTCGCACACTGTTTGAGTCGATTGAAGATGCCGCGCAGCGCATCGCTGTTACGGCCGGTCACTCCGTAGGCGAGTTTGCTGCCGCTGCAGTTGCCGGAGTGCTCAGTGACGCTTCCGCAGTTGAACTTGTCTCGCACCGCGCCCGCGCTATGGCCACGGCAGCTGCAGCAACACCAACTGGAATGGCTGCCGTTGTGGGCGGGGTTCCCGAGGAAGTACTAGCCGCGATTGAGGCCGCAGGGCTTTACGCCGCAAACCTCAACACTGCGGGCCAGGTGGTTGCTGCTGGTTCCCTCGAGGGAATTGAAACGCTCCGTGAGAATGCGCCAGCACGCGCTCGTGTCATGCCACTTAAGGTTGCAGGTGCGTTCCACACTCCGTACATGCAAAGCGCGCACGATGCCTTCGCGCCGGTGGCACAGCGCTGGGCCACTAACGACCCTCGCACCCCACTGTTGACCAACTGGGATGGCTCCGCATTTACCGGAGGCGAACATGGTAATGGTGAAGGCTCCACGGTCTTAGCTAATCTCACCCGGCAGATCGTCAACCCAGTGCACTGGGACCTGTGCCAAGCAACTCTGGCTGAAATGGGTGTCACGGGCCTGCTTGAACTCGCGCCAGGTGGAGTTCTCACCGGAATTGCAAAGCGCACACTGCCAGGTGTTGAACTTTTTGCAGTCAAGGGTGTTGATACGCTCGATGGTGCGCGCGAGTTCATTGCGCAGCACTCAAACTAGCCCGTTAGTCATCTAGGAAAGAAGCCATGACTTCACTGAAGCCAAGCGAAGGCCCCGCTTACAGCCGCATCTACTCGTTCGGCGCCCGTCGCGGTGAGAACGTAGTAACCAACGATGACATCGCGGGCCCGATTAACTCGTCCGACGAATGGATCCGTCAGCGCACCGGTATTGTGACGCGCCGCCGCGGCACCGCGGAGGAGACGGTCATCGATCTAGCAGTGGACGCTGCCAAGCAGGCCATCGAGCGCGCGGGCATTGATCCCCAAGAGATCGGTGCGGTCATTATGAGCACCGTCACTTACTTCCACCAAACTCCTTCTGCCGCTGCAATTGTGGCAGACAAGATTGGCGCAAACCCAGCAGCAGCCTTTGATATCTCGGCAGCATGCGCCGGGTACACCTATGGCATTGCACAGGCCGATGGCCTTGTTCGTGCGGGTACTGCAAAATACGTCCTTGTTATCGGTGCGGAGAAGATGAGTGACTTCATCGATCCTGAGGACCGCTCTATCTCATTCCTGCTTGGTGATGGCGCCGGTGCTGTGGTTGTAGGTCCGTCAGAAACTCCTGGTATTTCCAAGACCATTTGGGGCTCCGATGGCTCGCGTGCAGACGCGATCTACCAGACCCACGGGTGGGACCAGTTGCGGGAAAACCCAGAGCTCGGCTGGCCAACGCTGCGTCAGGACGGGCCCTCGGTATTCAAGTGGGCAAGTTTCAAGATGGCCGGTTACGCAACTCAGGCAATCGAAGCGGCAGGCCTGACCCCAGAAGACATTCAAGTGTTTGCTCCTCACCAGGCAAACATGCGCATTATCGATCAGTTGATCAAGCAGATTCACCTCCCGGAATCGGTGGTAGTTGGCAGGGACATCGCGGACACGGGTAACACCTCGGCCGCTTCGATCCCATTGGCCATCGACCGCCTCCTCCAGGAGGGACAAGCCAAGTCAGGCGACCTGTGTCTCCAGATTGGTTTCGGTGCCGGCCTTGTGTATGCGGCCCAAGTGGTTGTGCTCCCCTGAGTACCCATTACAGTTACTTTGTTCAGTTAGTTCATTACCCAAGGAGAAATCATGGCTTACACCGAGCAGGAAGTCCTCGCCGGACTCGCAGAGATCGTTGCAGAAGAGACTGGTCTTCCAGTTGACACCATCACCGCAGAGAAGTCGTTCGTTGACGACCTCGACATCGACTCGCTCTCGATCATGACCATCGTCACCCACGCTGAGGACAAGTTCGACGTCACCATCCCAGATGACGCTGCCAAGGACTTCAACTTGGTTGGCGACGCAGTGAACTTCATCGTCGGCGCACAGGCCTGACACACCAAGGCGCCGGGGCGAAACCCGCCTCGGCGCCTTTCCATTTACTTCACTCACACAAGGAGAAGATCATGTCTACCGTCCCTGAGGTCGTTGTCACCGGGCTCGGCGCTACCACTCCACTTGGCGGAGATGTGGCTTCCACCTGGAGCGCAGCACTTGCTGGTACTTCTGGCGCACGCACGCTTGAAAACGACTGGGCCGAGAAGTACGGGATGCCCGTCAACTTCGCGGCAACCATTGCGGTCAAGCCTGAGGATGTTTTGACTCGTCCTGAAACCAAGCGCATGGATCCCTCCACCCAGTACGCCATCATTGCTGCCCGCGAAGCGTGGAAAGACGCTGGCGCACCTGAGGTTGATGGTACGCGTCTGGGAACGGTAGTTTCTTCCGGCATCGGCGGCATCTGGACCACACTCGACGCATGGGACACCCTGCGTGAGAAGGGCGCGCGCCGCGTCCTTCCCATGACTGTTCCGATGCTCATGCCAAACTCCCCCACCGGATACGTGTCACTCGAGTTTGGCGCTAAAGCTGGTGCACACGCGCTCGTCTCAGCCTGCGCCTCAGGTGCTGAAGCAATCGGTTACGGCGTAGAGATGATTCGCAGCGGCCGCGCTGACATCGTCATCGCAGGTGGAACCGAAGCGACCATCCACCCTATGCCTATTTCGGCATTTGCGGCTTCCCGCACACTATCCCTGCGCAACGATGACCCCGCCGGCGCTTCACGTCCGTATGACCAAGACCGCGATGGCTTTGTCATTGGTGAAGGTTCTGGCATCGTAGTTCTTGAATCCGCCGCACACGCTGCTGCACGAGGCGCACGCGTCTACGCCAAGATCGCCGGCGTGGGACTCAGCGCAGACGGCTACCACATCACTTCTCCTGAGCCCACGGGCGACGGCCAAATCCGTGCCATGCGTGATGCCCTCGCGAACGCAGAGGTTGCAGCGCAAGACGTGGTGCACGTAAACGCACACGCCACCTCAACCACGGTCGGTGACCTCGTGGAAGCCCGCTCAATCTCCACCGTGATGGGCGCTGCCGCAGACCGCGTTGCACTATCGGCAACCAAGTCCATGACCGGGCACCTCCTTGGCGGTGCTGGTGCGCTCGAGACGATCTTCACGATTCTCGCGGTGCACGACCGCAAGGCCCCGCCCACGATCAATGTGGCGAACCCTGACCCAGAGCTCACGCTAGACCTCGTTCGAGACACACCACGTGAGCTTCCAGCCGGCGATATCGCCGCGCTAAACAACTCGTTTGGCTTCGGTGGCCACAATGTAGCCCTAGTGGTAAAGAACGCCTAACGCAGCCGTATAACGCATGTGGGCTGGCACGCATCAATGAGATGCGTACCAGCCCACTCGTGGTATATCAGAAATGAAGTAGATAAGACTTCGGCAAACAAAAAGACCCAAGCAATTGCTTGGGTCTTAACTGCTCCCGCGACTGGATTCGAACCAGTGACCGTCCGATTAACAGTCGGATGCTCTGCCGCTGAGCTACGCGGGATCAATGTGATACTTCATATTTAGTTGTATCGCTCCCGCGACTGGATTCGAACCAGTGACCGTCCGATTAACAGTCGGATGCTCTGCCGCTGAGCTACGCGGGATCGTGCTGCTCATCAAGATTACCTAACTGTGTGGTCAAACAAAAATCGTTAAGACTTTGTGTTCGTCACACTGCTTGGCGTGCGCTAGTTTACGCGTATTCATACAGGTGAACACCCGCGCACATACGCGCTGCGTGAGCCGCAGGTAAAACCTTATCAGGTTTTTCAGGCCGCTCCGGACACTTCAGCGAGCTTCTCCATGACCGGCCTAATACGACGACTGACCTCTGGATGATTGACATCAATCCCTGGGTCCCCAATCGCTTGAACCACAAGGCCTTGATCAGGCGTGCGTCGCACCGCAACTCGCACATTATCGCCCGTACCCAAAGGGACCGTCTCTGAGATGACCACTGAGTTTTCAACACGGTCTCGCAGCAGCGTAAGGAACCGAACTGGTGTTTTTCCGGCCACCTGAACACGCAATGGATCTGTACCTGTGGTGAACGACACGTGCAGTTGATCAGTTGTGGGGTCCCAGCCTGCGCGATCCACGAGCCACCACGGTGTTACACAGGGCTCAACAGAGAGTGGCGGAATGTTGTTTGTTACGGATTCTGCGGTGTGGTTCGGGGCGGTGGCTGGCTGAGGAATGATCACGAGGTTCTGCCTCGTAGCAACTACCCACACCTCCGACTCTGGATAAGCTGAAACGTCCGCAGTTGTTTGTGCCTCATCAGTTTCTGATGACGATGCGCCCATGCCGGCTGTGCCATCCGCGGCGACGTCACCAACTGGTACAAGCCGCCCCGACATCCAGGCGAGACTTGATTCTTTGGTGAGCGTTGTTAGTGCAACGCGAAGTTCTGCGGGTATACGTGAGGTGCGTCCAAACATACCCCCAACGTTAGCGCGAGACCGATTTCTACAACAGGCCTCTATGCCGCTAACCTATTTGATGCGCCCCAATAGCTCAGTTGGTCAGAGCAGGGAACTCATAATTCCTTGGTCGCGGGTTCAAGTCCTGCTTGGGGCACCAGTTCGGTAGAAGCGCTCAAGGCAACTTTAGGTGCGCGGGAGAATGTGCGACTTTCGAGGTGGCACCGGATTCATGAAAGAATAACGCTATGGCTTTGCGTGATATCCGAATCGTTCCAGACCCCGTCCTACGCACTGTGTGCGACGAAATAACCGTTATTGACGCTCGTGTACGCGGTCTTGTTGAGGATCTCCTCGAAACGGTGAACTTAGAGGGTCGCGCAGGACTGGCCGCAAACCAGATTGGCGTGAGTTTACGCGCGTTCTCGTGGAACCTCGACAACGAGGTGGGTTACATCCTCAATCCGCGTATTGTGGCACTGTCTGAAGACGAGTTCCAGAACGGTGACGAGGGCTGTCTGTCAGTGCCTGGATTGTGGTATCCAACTCGCCGTGCCCAGTATGCGCGTGCCGAAGGAATTAACCTCGACGGTAAAAAGATCGTGATCGAGGGTACGGACATCATGGCGCGCTGCATTCAGCACGAAGTGGACCACCTCAATGGCAAGGTGTACTTGGACCGGTTGGAAAAGGAAACCCGCAGGCAGGCGATGCGTGATCTGAGGGCATCGCTTTAACTTCGAAGCACGCTGCCACCAGCACTTGAGATACCGAATAGGGCTGGCAATGCCTCGGTAAATGGTGCAACATAGTTTCTGTAAAGTTTCGATAACACCGTGGCTGCCTGCCGCGAGTCATTCGAGGACGAGGTCGTAGGGGAAGACGAACCTCAACCAGGGAGGATGACATGACAGGCGTTCTGACGCGCGGTGTCTTTTTCGTGCACTCAGCACCGCGGGCAATGTGCCCTCACGTGGAATGGGCGGTCACGAATGTCCTTGGCGTGCCCTGCCACTTTGACTGGATTGACCAACCTGCGGCTCCCGGCCTTGTGCGCAGTGAACTGTCTTGGCAAGGAAAGCAAGGGTCAGGTTCCAAGATGGTCTCGGCACTACGCGGCTGGGAGCAGCTGCGATTTGAAGTGACAGAGGATCCCTCGTTCGGTGCTGACGGCTCCCGATGGAGCCACACTCCCTCACTTGGTATTTTTCACGCCAATATCGATGTTCACGGCAACGTCATGATTCCTGAGGGCCGGGTTCGTTCCGCGCTAGAGCACTCGCACGATGCGTATCGCATGCGCCGCGAACTGGACCTTGCATTGGGCACTGCGTGGGATGAGGAGCTAGAACCTTTCCGATACGCGGGAGAAGGCGCTCCAGTGCGCTGGCTACATCAGGTGGGTTAAGCGTGTGGTTGCTAGTGCCAACGACTCCGAACTGCACTAGCAGCTACTTTCACTAGCACTGACATCGCAGAGTCCTAGCTGTCTTCGCTCTCACGAAGAATCCGCCGCTGCGCTTCCAACTCAAGCAGAGCGCGGTAGATCGTTTCATACTCCACCGGATCCGTGGCAATATCAGCGCGTCTAAGTCTGCTCTTAACATCGCCAATCTGGCGAGTGATCCCCATGTCAATGAACGCCCGCACGATCCCCTGCGCGAACCGTTCGATAGCATCAGGACGATCCTCAGGAAGTGGAGCCACCGCCAACTCGTTAACCAACGGCCGCACAGTCTCAGAAGCAGATTCAGAAACGAGCTCCACCCAGTCCGAAGGCTCATGGCGGGCGGCTTCAGCCAAACCCCCCGCAGCACGAATCGCCTCAAACACTCCACGCCAAGCAGGCACCACAAACGCCTGCGCAGGCAGCGCATCCATAACCTCAGGCAGGATCGAATGAGGGTACTGGAGTAGTACCTCAAGGGTCTGCCGCTCCAGCCGAGCAACTGGATCACGCGGATCTGGACGGCTCATCACGACTGGGGATTCGTCGGAAATATGTAAGTGACCAGAGCCAGACTGAGCCTGCGAACCAGGCGCAATACCAGGCCCAGAACTCGCCGGGGCACTACCACGGCCTGCCCTTTCCGCCTGCGTAACCGCACGCCGCACAGTGTCCTGATCCAAACCAAGCCACCCGGTTAGCAGACGCGTGTACTCGGGGCGCAAAGCGTTGTCACGGATCCCAGCAACCACCGGAGCACACGCCCGCAGCGCACCCACACGGCCCTCAGCCGTGTCCAAATCAAAGCCCTTAAGCGTTGTCTGAATAACAAACTCAAACAACGGCTGACGGCCCTCCACAAGCGCTCGCACAGCGTCCGGCCCCTTAGCCATCCGCAAATCGCAAGGGTCCATCCCACTCGGCTCCACGGCCACAAAGGTTTGCGCATAGAACTTTTGGTCCTCACCAAAAGCCCGCATGGCTGCCTTTTGACCAGCCGCATCACCATCAAAAGTGAAGATAATCTCGCCACCGGCCGAGCCTCCACCAGCGAGTCTCACACCGCCACTTGCACTTGTGTCACCCAAAAGCCGGCGCACAAAACGCACGTGATCCGAACCAAAAGCGGTACCGCACGTGGCCACGGCGGTACCCACACCTGACAGATGAGCGGCCATTACATCCGTGTAACCCTCAACAACAACTACCTGCTTATTCTTGGCAATCTCACGCTTAGCCAGGTCGATTCCATAGAGCACCTGCGACTTCTTGTACAGCGGCGTCTCCGGGGTATTGAGGTACTTTGGGCCTTGGTCCTCGTCATAGAGGCGCCGAGCGCCAAAACCGATCGTCTCACCGGTAACATCGCGGATCGGCCACATGAGCCGGCCGCGGAAGCGATCGTACACACCGCGGCCACCCTGAGACATGAGCCCGGAAATCACGAGCTCCTGCTCGGTAAAACCTTTTTGTCTCAGCACCTTGTACAGGTTGTCCCAGCCCTTTGGGGCATAACCAATACCAAAGTGAGCCGCATCCTGCTGCGTAAATGAACGCTGAGTAATAAATTCGCGTGCCACCGATGCCTCTGGGGACAGCAACTGCTCTTGAAAATACGCGGCAGCCACTCGATGAGCTTCCAACAACCGCTGGCGGCGCCCAGGCTGCTCCTCTGGCCGGCGTTCGGAGCCCTCCTCATAGCGCAGTTGGAGGCCAATCTTCCCCGCCAAATATTCCACAGCTTCGGTGAAGCCAAGCCCGTCCATCTTCTGCACAAAAGAGATGACGTCTCCACCCTCACCGCACCCAAAGCAGTGCCAGCGTCCCACTTGCGGGCGCACATGGAAGGACGGTGATTTTTCGTCGTGAAATGGGCACAGACCCTTAAGCGAACCCACGCCTGCGGGCTTCAGCGTGACCTGCTCCCCTACGATGTCCTCAATACGCGAACGCTCGCGTACAGCATCAACATCTTCGCGTTTAATTAGGCCAGCCACGCACCCTATTCTAGGTGCCAGCCGGCACTATCTGTGCCGCCCACAGGCAGTAATTTTCGACGAGGTAGATGCGTCCCGTTCTCGGGTCACCACTGCGCGCCACAATTTAGGCGGCTACAAGAACAGCGTGCCGCCATTCTCACAGTAGCGTTCGTGCCAGCGCAGTACGGACACGTCAGTCAGTGACGCCACCTGATCGATCACCACGCGCAATCGAGCGCCCTCGTCCCGAGCGACACCCCAATCCCCTCGGAATGCGGGCTGCAGTGCATCGGCGCCGTGTACGGTCAGTGCCTTAACAAGTTCGGTGACAATCTCGCGCTGGTCAATGTAGTTGCGCTGGTGCTCGCGCGGGGCCATAACATAGGCCACAGCCAAACCTTTAAGTACCAGGATCTCGGCTGTGGTTTCTTGAGGCACAATAAGGTTCGCCTCGTACCGGGTCAACGGGCCGTCCCCAAACTGCTCGCGGGTGGCCCGTTCTGCGGCGTTGGCGAACCGGCCAATCAGCTGGCTCGTGGCGTCTTTAAGCACAGCCAGCGCACGCCGGGAACCGTCAAAGTCGATGATGAGCAGTTGCGCGGCGGCCAGTCGGTCCAGCGCTGCCCGCAGTTCATCTGCGGATACGAGATGTCCGTACCATTTGAGCGTATATTCGACGACCCGCTCACGTTCCTCATCGGCGCGCAGCATTGCAAGGTCAAGCGTGCCACCAGCAATCGCGTCTTCCACGTCGTGCACCGAGTAGGAAATGTCATCTGCGAGGTCCATGACCTGTGCTTCCATGCAGCGTTGGCCGTCTGGGGCACCGGCCCGGAGCCACTGGTATACCGGTAGGTCATCCGCATAAACACCAAACTTCTTGGTGATCTTCCCGTCTGTGCTTGGTCCCTTGCCAAATTCCCACGGGTATTTCACCGAAGCGTCGAGTGACGCGCGCGTTAGGTTCAGTCCCGCTGGCACGCCAACGGGCGAGAACACTTTTGCCTCAAGCCGGGTCAGCAGGCGCAGCGTCTGTGCGTTGCCTTCAAAACCGCCAATATCTGCAGCGATCTCAGCAAGCGCACGCTCACCATTGTGTCCAAATGGCGGGTGGCCGAGATCATGCGCTAGGCACGCAGTATCCACCACATCAGGGTCACAGCCCAGGGCCTTGCCCAACTCGCGCCCCACCTGTGCCACCTCGAGGGTGTGAGTTAGGCGGTTTCGGATGAAATCGTTGGATGCAGGGCCTAGTACCTGGGTTTTGTCGCTGAGGCGTCGTAATGCAGATGAATGCACAAGCCGGGCGCGGTCGCGCTCAAATGGCGTGCGATGATTCGACTTTGGCGCCTCTACGACCCAGCGTTCGCCATCGTGCGCACCATATCCCAGTTCGCGGACCTCCGCCGTCAAATCTTCCACACAGCAACACTAACTAAGAAATCTGCGATTTCCCTAGCGCAAACGCCAAATGTGGACACCAGTGTCTACCTGCGGCAGTACCAGCCGCCCCTGATTGACGACGACACCCTGCGTCCCGTACAGCACCTCTGGCTGGTCCAGTGGCTGGGAATTTTCCCCTGCCGGCCCTGCCGCAATGGAGAGGTCGAGCTCGCCACCGTTGAACCCGGCGCGTGCGAGCAGAACCAACACGGTTTGCGCGGGGGTTTCGCGCACGTACGCTACTGCGTCGTCGCTGGTCATGACCCAGCGGAGACCGCCAAGGCGGAGCGCTTCGGAGTGTGATCGCACGGCAATCAGAGAGGTGTAAAGCTGGTGAGTGTGTTCATCCCAACGTGTGGGGTCATTCCACGGCATGGTCTTGCGGGCGTGCTCACCGTTGTCTCCGGTTAGGCCTACTTCGTCGCCCGCAAAGACAACGGGGTTACCTAGGTAGGTTACGAGCATGCCGAGTGCGACTTCCACCATCGCGTCTCCCACGAGGGTGCGCAGTCGAGGTGTGTCGTGCGAGCCGAGCATGTTCCAGTGGTCCCGGTTTACCTTGTATGGCACCACAGATGAGAAGCGGCGCATAGTTGCTGCCATGTCTTGGCCGCTACGGCGGGCGAGCGAAGCGGGCAAACCGAACGCGGGGACGGCACGTGATTGGTCCGCAAGCCAGGACCACACGGGCCGGGTAAATGCCGAGTAGTTCATGTTGCCGTGCCATCCATCGCCGTCAAGGTCAAGGCTGGCGTCATGGAAGTGTTCGGCAATGAGGAGCGCATCAGGGTTGATCTCGCACATGGTATTGCGGATCGTGCGGGCAACCTCGTGGGTCATATCGTCGCTACCCCAGCGACCGGTCATGTTGGCAACGTCTACGCGCCAGCCATCGAGGTTAAACGGAGCTTTGAGCCACTGGCCGATAACTGAGTTCTCACCCTCAATCATTCGTTCGCGCAGTGCGTGCGAGTTGTAGTTGAGTTTGGGTAGGGACGCGTGCTCAAGCCAGCTTGCGTAACCAATTTCGTCGTCAGTCCAGTAGAAGTAGCTGTGTTCCTCACTGGACGGATCTGCCACAGCGGTGGTGAACCAGTCGTGTGTAGCGCCGGTGTGGTTAGAGGTGATATCCCCCATGAGGCGCATGCCGCGCTCGTGTACGGCGGTGGACAATCGCGCATACGCATCGTTTCCGCCGAGGACCGGATCTACCTCGTCAAATGTCGAGGCGTCATAGCGGTGGTTGGATCGTCCGGGGAACACTGGGGTGAGGTAGACAGTTCCCACTCCAAGTTCCTTGAGGTAGTCAAGGTGCTCGCTGATGCCGTCGAGGTCACCACCAAAGTAGTGTGCGCCAACGCCTTCCCCGGAGGGGATGGGATCTTCGTTCCAGTCGTGTGCAGGAATTGCCCAGTCTGGAATATCCGATTGCGGCAGTGCAGGCGCGGTTGATGAGCGAGCAAACCGATCCGGGAAGATCTGATAGACAATGCCATTGTGCAGCCACTGCGGAGCCGGCTGATGAATTGTGACTCGGAAATCGCTGGCGTCGGCAACGTCTGAATAGTGCAAGCCTTCACCGTTGAGCCAGGCGTAGTCGCCGTCAAGTTCAAAGAAGAACCGGTAGGAGGTGACAGGGTTGTGTACATACAAATGCGCTTCATACCACCGGTCGTGTGCGGTGGTTGCAACTAAGTGGGCGGGAGAAATACGCGGTTCACCGTCTCGGACGGTGCGCAGGTGGACGGACTTCTCCGGGAATGCGAGTGGCACTCGCACCCTTACCGCAACATGTTCCTCAAGGCGAGGAGTCAGGCAAGAAACATACAGTTCGCTGCCATCATGATGTGGCTGCGCCGCAACGTAGCCGCGTGCTGTTGGGGTAAGTGGTGCGAGTGCCATAGCGATTTGAGTTAGCCCTTCACGGATCCGGCGGTTAGACCGGACACGATGTACTTCTGGAGGAATAGGAACAGCGCGATGATCGGGATTGCGGAAATAACCGCGCCCGCTGCAAACAGTCCCCACGGTGCGTTACGTTCATCGGATGCCCACTGGTACAGACCCACAGCCAAGGTGACCTTGTTGCTTTGAGAGAGCACCGTCTTGGCAATGATGAACTCGCCAAAAGTCCCCACGAAGGACAGCAAGCCGACCACTGCCAGGATTGGCGTGACGAGGCGCAGGATGATCGTCCAGAAGATCTGTGCGTGGCTCGCGCCGTCAATCTTGGCTGCCTCATCGATTTCCATAGGTACCGTGTTGAAGAAGCCGTACAGCAGGAAGGTGTTAGCGCCTAGTGCCCCACCAAGGTAAATCGCGATGAGACCAAGCTGGTTGTTCAGTCCAAGGAACGGGTAGACGTTCTTCAGTGAGAGCAACAGAAGGAAGATCGCAACCACAGCGAGCATCTGAGGGAACATCTGGATAATCAGGAGCGCCGTCAGCGAGCTGCGCCGACCGCGGAACCGGAAGCGCGAGAACGCGTACGATGCGGCTGCTGCCATCACAACGGTGGCGATTGCACTCACCGTGGAGATGTAGAGCGAGTTGATTGCCCACGTGTAGAACTTGGTGTCGGCAAGTTTAGAGAAGTTGTCCCACGAGATAACCCGGAACAGATCGTTGGATCCTGCGAGTGTTGCGCTCGGGTTCAGCGAGGTGGAAAGCACGTAGACGAGTGGGAATACAGCGTAAATTCCGCCGAGTATTCCGATAAGGTGTCGCCAGCTAACTTCCTTCCACCAGCGTGACCCACGGGTGCCGGAGGGTCGAAACTCAGTTTCGTTCTTCTGAATCGACATGTCAGTATTCCTCCAACTTGCGAGTCTGACGGAATCCGAGCCACGAGATGAGGCCCACCATAATGAAGATGAGGATCGACACTGCTGAAGCCAAACCATACTGTTTAGCACCTGATTCGAAGGCGACCGAGTAAACCATCGAGATCAAAATGTCGGTTGAACCAATCAGTAATGGACTTCCAGAGAAGTTTGGCCCACCGCCGGTCAGCATATATATCAGCGAGAAGTTGTTGAAGTTAAACGCAAAGCTGGAGATGAGCAGCGGTGCAGTCGAGATCATCAGCAGTGGCAAGATAATTGAGCGCAGTACGCGCCAAGGCGATGCGCCGTCCATCTTGGCAGATTCCATAACGTCCCCTGGCAGCGATTGAAGCGCACCTGTGGTGATGAGGAACATGTATGGGAATCCGAGCCAAAGGTTAACCATGATTACGGAGAACTTTGCCAGCCACGGATCGGAGAGCCAGTGCACGCCGTGCCCGCCTAGGAGGACCTCGTTAATGAAGCCAAAGCGTTCGTTGAGGAGGCCCTTCCATACAAGCGCGGACAAGAAGCCCGGGAATGCATAGGGCAGGATGAGAATTGCACGGTAGATCTTTCGGCCTCGTACCCGTGGGTCGTTAAAGACGATTGCAAAGAATAGGCCGAGCGCAAACGTCGTAGCTACCGACAGGAAGGCAAATGCAAAGGTCCAGATGAGAATCGAGAAGAATGGACCTGAGACTCGCGAGTCCGTAAACATGTAGGTGAAGTTGGAGAATCCGACACCAACTCGCCAACCAGGTGTCAACGTGTTGCCGTCAGCATCGGTGAAAAAACCGGTCTTGGGATCAGCGGTGTACACGGTTCCCGTAACCGTGTCAGTCATCGTGTCGCTGTTCTTGTCAAACTCCAAAGTGGATTTGAACTGGTACGCGTTCATCGCATCTTGCGTGCGTAGTGAGCCGTCTTCAGCATTATCCGAGAAAGGCACCCGCAGGTTGGTTACCTCTTGCTGCGCTGCCACGACTTCTGCAAAGGTGAGTGTCTTATAACCCTCGATCGACTTCACGGAGTTACCGTCGATCTGCGCACCTTCTGCTTCAGTCAGTGCGTTGTCAGCAGTACCGACCTTTGCTACGCCGTCCTGGACGATTGCGAGACCAATGTGGCCGTCGCCATCCTTAACCACGGTAACGGGGAAGGAGGGGGAACCTTCAACACGCGACTCGTTGTAGGACATCACCTGCTCAATGGCGTCGGCTTTGTTCGAGTTGTGTCCGTCACCGTAATTGGTGAAAGCCACATAGCCCGTGTACACCATGGTGAACAGCTGGTATGTGAACAGGAAAAGCAGTCCAGGGTAAAGGTACTTGGCCGGAATGGCGCGGCGCGAGAAGTACACATAGTTGGCCGCGATTAGAGCGACAACCAAGCCAGCGAATACGCCCCAGGATCCCGTGGACCAACCCGCAAATAACCCGTAGAGGCCAAAGGCGTTGATGCACGCCATCATGACGAGCTTTGCTACAAAACCTGGCTTGAAGTTACGCGCGGGTGACGCGTCTATTTTAGGCGACAAAACGCCTGTTCCCGCTCCAGAACTACGTTCAGAAGCGTCCTTTGAGATGCTCATCTCATCCCTCCGTGATAGGCCGTGTGGGCCTGGCGGTATTAACCGTTACTCGGTCTTAATGCACAATCTATGTGACTGGATGCTGACGTGCTCGGCACACGCCCGTCCGGGCACGAATTTGGGGGCCCCGTGAGATACGGAGCCCCCAAACGCGAGTGGTGCTGGGATTAACTCCCGTCCGCATGTAGTGCGGGTGAGGGTCAGCCCTTCTTGATGCCGTCCTCGATGTTCTGGACCATGGTGTTCCATGCCTTCACTGGGTCGCCAGCCTTACCGGAAGCGATGTCCAGCTGAGCAGCACCCCAGAACGACCACACGACGTTCATAGCAGCCGAGCCTGGCTGTGGCAGACCGTTAGCGGTTGCGTCAGCCCAACCCTTTGCCAAGGTGTCAGTGATCTTTGCAGCGGAAGCGGTCAGAGCTGGGATACGTCCACCCGAAGCGTAGATCTGATCTGCTGCTTCTTCGGTGGACAGGAAGTTGACCACGAAGTCGTTAGCGAGCAGTGCGTTCTGCGACTTGGAGGAGATGTAAGCGCCCTGGTAACCAGCGAATGGACGAGACTCCTGTCCACCAGCGGATGGGATTGGGAGGATGGAGATGTCCATGCCTTCCTTGACGAACTCAGTGGCGTACCAAGGTCCGGTCACCATGTAAGCGGACTTGCCAGCGGAGAATGCTTCCTTGGCCTGGTCTCCACCGATCGAAGCGTCAAGGATGCCTTCCTTGCCGAGCTTCTGCAGGTAGTTGGCCCATGCTTCGCCCTCAGGTCCACCAAGGGTGAGGTCGTCAGAGTAGGTGCCGTCTTCGTTCTGCTTGAACACGAACGAACCAAACGAGGTCTGCAATGGGTACAGGTGGTAAGCGTCACCTTGGTCACCCTGCTGGATGAGCACTGGGAACTCAGTCTTGAGCTCCTTACCCTGCTCGATGAGTGCATCGAAAGTGTCAGGGGTCTCGTTTGCCAGCTTGTTGTTACGCACCAGACCGATTGCCTCAACAGCGTAAGGAACGCCGTAGGTCTTGCCCTCGTAGCTGAAAGCGTTGATGGAACCGGAGGAGAACTGTGCGGCCTTGTCGCCGAGTTCAACTGGGGCCACAACACCGTTGCTAACGAGCTCGCCGAGCCAGTCGTTTGCACCGATGATGACGTCTGGGCCTTCACCAGTTGGAACCTGCTGGACAAACTCGGTGCGGATGTCGCCAGAAGCCTTCTGGACAACCTCTACGTCAACGCCGCGGTCCTGCTTGAACTTCTCGATGACATCCTGGAAGTCGTTGATGCGAGTCTCGTCAACCCACACCGTGATCTTTCCGGAAACTGCAGGAGCGTCAGGGGTTTCCGTATCAGACGCAGCCGGAGTGGTCTCCTCCGGCTTCTTGTTGTCATCGTTGCTTGAGCAAGCGGTGAGGACGAGGGCCATGCCGAGTACCGCAGCTACTGCTGGGATGCCTCTTTGCATCTTTTTTCTCCAAATTCGATGAGTGTCGGATATCTACCGGGGAGTGACCTCTCCGGTGGGGATGAGAAAACAGTAACCAACTCCTTGCAACTTTTGCAACATGTTTCAGTAACTTTCATGTAACGATCATTTCGCGGTAGCATCTGTTTACGCGCTGGATGCAAGCTTTCTTGCAGGAACTGGGAAAACAACGTCTGTTTTCGCATGTTTACGCTAGACTTCGTTGCAGCAAGTGCCCTGAAACCTATTGCAAGGCGCATCGCAGCGCGGAGAAAACACCGCAACACTGTGGAGCAACAGCAAGCTTTAGTTCCAATTCCATGTACCAGCAGCCACTACGCCGAACTTTGTGACAAGGAGGTCCCGGTGTCATCCACTATCAACAACAACCTTGGTAGTAAGACTCGGCTCACTGATATTGCCGAACAAGCAGGGGTGAGTACTGCAACTGTTTCGCGCGTGCTGAACGGCAAAGTAGGCGTAGCCTCGGACACCCGCCAAGCAGTTCTCGCGGCACTCGATGTGCTGGGCTATGAGCGCCCGGAGAAGTTGCGCAATCGCTCTGCAGGCCTTGTCGGTCTTGTGGTTCCCGAGTTGACCAACCCGGTATTCCCCGCCTTTGCGCAGACCATCGAGGGCCTGCTTTCACAACGCGGATACACGCCACTGCTGTGCACACAATCCCCCGGTGGCACCACCGAGGACGAATACATCGAAATGCTTCAGGACCACTCAGTTGATGGCATCGTATTTGTAGCTGGTTTGCACGCAGACACTCGAGCCAACCACAGCCGATACGAACAGCTGCGCGCGCAAGGCACGTCTCTCGTTTTTGTCAACGGATTCGCTTCTGGCATAGAGGCTCCGTTTATCTCGTGCGATGACAACGCCGCCATGGAGCTGGCTGTGCGCCACCTGGTATCACTCGGTCATCAGCGCATCGGTCTGGCGATTGGCCCACACCGTTTTGTCACCTCACAACGCAAAATTCAGGGCTTCAAAGAGGCACTGCGTCAACACCTAGGCCACACGGATGGGGATGAGCACGTTTCAACCTCGCTCTTCACCGTTGAAGGTGGGCAAGCTGCAGCAAATGACCTCATCGACTCCGGACACACTGCAATTGTGTGTGGTTCAGACCTCATGGCGCTCGGCGCGGTTCGTGCGGCACATCAACGCAGACTGTCCGTCCCCGACGATGTCTCGGTCATCGGATATGACGACTCGCCACTGATCGGATTCACCGATCCACCGCTGACCACAATCCGACAGCCGGTGTCCGCGATGTCCCAAGCCGCAGTTTCTGGACTGATTTCACTGATTGAGGGTGGTGCAGCTCCTAAGTCAGAGTTGCTATTCCACCCAGAGCTCATCGTCCGTAATTCCACCGGCACTTCCCCTGACGCCCGGATCTCCGCCTACCAGGTGATTACAGGCTAACGAACCTCATCTGTACGGGTTTGGCGCCGATGTAGTCGGATGCCGTTCCTCGCTAGCTCGGTCGTTTGCGCGGCCGTTTCATCAACCAAAACTCGATCGGAGTTGACAGTGACACTCTCACTGACCACGACCTCGCCTGAGGCAACGATTTTGCACCCTGCCACTCAGGGCGCCTCCGAATGGTGGCGCAGCGCCGTCATCTACCAGGTCTATCCACGGTCTTTTGCCGATGGAAACGGAGATGGCATTGGTGACCTCAAGGGAATCACCCAGCGCCTCGACCACCTTGTTGAACTTGGCGTGGATGCACTGTGGTTATCACCGTTCTACAAGTCGCCGCAGGCTGATGCCGGTTATGACGTTTCGGATTACCGTCAAATCGATTCGATCTTTGGCGACCTCGACGACTTTGAGGTTATGGCCACCAAGGCGCATGCACTTGGACTCAAGGTCATTATTGACCTCGTGCCCAACCACACCTCGGACGATCACGCGTGGTTCAAGGAAGCCATCGCAGCTGGACCCGGCTCGGCTGCCCGGGATCGTTACATGTTCCGTGACGGCAAGGGTGAGAACGGTGAACTCCCACCAAACAACTGGCAGTCCATTTTTGGTGGTCCCGCATGGACCCGCGTGGATCAGCGCTGGAACGCGGACGAGGACGGCGTAGCCGACACACAGTGGTACCTGCACATGTTCGACACCCGTCAGCCGGACCTTAACTGGCAAAACGAGGAAGTGCGTGAGGACTTCAAGTCGATCCTTCGTTTCTGGCTAGACCGTGGGGTCGACGGCTTCCGTATCGACGTAGCGCACGGCATGGTTAAAGCCGAAGGCCTGCCAGACTGGGATGGCACCACGGGCATGGTTGACGGCACCAAGGCTGAGGGCAACACCCAGGTTCAGACCGATGGGACCCCCGATGAAGACGGCTCCAACGGCGGTGGAAACTCGGGCCCAATGTTTGACCAAGACGGTGTACACGAGATCTACCGTTCATGGCACGAGGTCCTTGAACAGTACCCTGGCGATCGCTGCCTCGTGGCAGAAGCTTGGGTGGAGCCACTCTCGCGCCTTGCACTCTACGTACGTAACGATGAGATGCAGCAGGCCTTCAACTTCTCGTTCCTGACCACAAAGTGGGATGCCGCAGCTCTGCGTACGGTCATTAACGCTTCGGTGCGTGAAAACGACGTGGTTGGCGCCCCAACCACCTGGGTGCTGTCTAACCACGATGTGGTTCGCCACGCCACTCGCCTTGGCCTGCCTGCAGTGGTTGAGGGCCGCGAGATGAACCCAAACGGTGTGCGTGCAACTGACCCGCAGCCAAACGTTGAGCTCGGCCTGCGCCGCGCACGCGCAGCAACCCTTCAGATGCTCGGTCTGCCTGGTTCTTCTTACCTGTATAACGGTGAAGAATTTGGTACCCCGGACCACACTGAAATGCCCGACGAGTTCCGCCAGGACCCAGCGTTCGAACGCAAGGGACGCACCGAGGCTGGCCGCGACGGCTGCCGCGTTCCGCTCGCTTGGGAAGCCGACAAGCCGGCGTATGGTTTCTCTGAGACCGGTAAGACCTGGCTTCCACAGCCTGACACCTACCGCAGCGTGGCCGCTGATGTTCAAAAAGCGGACCCCAACTCAACCTTTGCCATGTACCGCACGGCCCTTGGCCTGCGCCGGGCACATAACCTTGGTTTGGGTTCACTCGCGTGGCTGAACGAGTTTTCCGCTTCTGCGCAGGTTCTTGCCTACCAGAACAACGACATCGTGGTTCTCACCAACTTTGCTAATGAGCCGCTCCACCTCCCACAGGGCGTTGAGGTACTGGTTTCCAGTGAGCCACTCGTAGATGGCGCAGTTCCTACCGACGCTTGCGTCTGGATCAAAACCGCGTAGTTTGGGCAAAGTACTCGTGGCGTCGTAATACGCCGCGAGTACGCGTAAAGGCCAGGGCACCATCGCGCATGGTGCCCTGGCCTTTGTCTACCCCGCTGTCAGTTTTTCAGAGACAGCGAGGTGGCAAGTACCCCATAGGGTTGGATTGTGCCGGTCAATTGACCGTCCTTTCCCACTTCCAGCGTGGGATCTGTGCACTTTTCGACGATTTCACCTGCACCAGCGTCGCAGTATTTTCCAGCAGGCAGCGTTGTGTCCCAGGTTCCAGAAATTGGTTCTTCTCCCCTATTGACCGCGATGAAGGCTTTACCCTGGCGGGCAAAGGCCAAACCGTTGCCGTCTGACCATTTTGCAGCGATGGGCGCATCTGCGGCATCGGTGCGCCACTGAATCATGTTTACTAGGGTGGGCCATCGCTGCTGGCAGGTCCACTGACCGTCCAAATAGGTTTGCGTGGGGCTCGTGCGTTCCACGCAGGTGACGTCGAGCAGCGCTCCGGTTGCGTGATTTATCCGAGGGCCTGAGTCGTTATTGGTGAAGGCATACCCGGAATATAGAATCGGCGTCCCGTAGGGGCTCGCAAGCAAAAGCGCATTGAACACTTCGTATTGCGGATCCTTGTACGTGATGGCTTTCCCACCACGCTCAGTGTCGTGGTTTTGCACAAAGGTGTAGGCGTGATCGCTCGGCGCATAGAGCGAACTCGTACCAGCATTGAAGTACGCAGAGAACGTGGACCCTACCTTCAAACTGCTCATGTCTTTGCCCCAGGAGAATTCCAGCACATCGCCCGAGGGCAGGTATTCCTCCGGCGTGATGGGTTCGCCCGCACCACGGATAACCTCTTGGATGATGCGCGTGCCAGCAGGCAACCCCTTAAGAATTGCGGCTACGTCAGCCTCGGGCATGTGCTTTGCGGCATCGATTCGGAATCCTTCAACACCTAATGACAGCAGATCATCGAGGTAGGCTCGAATCGTACTGCGCACAGATTCAGTCTCGGTTTTTAGGTCAGCGAGGTTTGAAAGTTCGCAGTTTTGGACTTCTTCGCGGTCCTGATAGTTCGAAATGTCATTGTTCGATGTACCGCACTCGTGGAAGTCATCTTTGGTGTAGATGCCAGGGTAGTCATAATGCGAATATGACGATCCGCCCGTGCCGACCCCGGAGTTCTCTTGACCGGTCATGTGATTGATAACGGCATCTGCAACAATGCCCACACCAGCGGTTTTGCAGTTTGAGACCATGGCGGCAAACTGATCGCGCGTACCGAGCCGCGATTCCACCTTGTAACTCACCGGCTGATATGAGGTCCACCAGGTGTCACCAAGGATGTGTTCCTGCGGAGGCGATATCAGGACCCAAGAGATGCCATTCTTGGCGAGCGTTGGGCATTCGTTCTCAATTGCGGTCCAGGGCCACTCAAACATTTGGATACCCACTTCAGCGGGCGTTTGTGCGGTTGCTGCGGTCTTGTCTGCAGACCCGCATGCGCTGATAGATGCAACAAGAAGCAGGGAAAATACGGCGGAAAGTAGTTTGCGTAACGACATTTCTTCAACTCTGAAAGCACTTGCAATATTTCTGCAAGCGTACAGCGCTTCTTGCCGGTTTTACGGTTGCATCGGGTCACAACTGTCTAACAATCTTGCAAGTGCTTTCAGGGCGTTACAGGCCAGGCACTCAGCCCCCAGATACGCTCAGTTCCGCTTCGGCCAGTTTGGCCCGAAAATCGTCCGAGAGCTCGCGTGAATCCAGCCAACCTTCGGGCAGGTGCGGACGCTTTGGCGATCCGGCCCGGCCACGTTGACCCTCCGCGTCCTTGCCAGGGTATGGCGCGTCCAAATCCAGCTGGTCAAGCTTTGCCCGCAAATCGGCCAGCGAGTCCACGAGCGCCAGCCCGTTCCGCGCTTCTCCTCCTACGGCGTATCCCTTGAGGTACCAGGCCATGTGCTTGCGCAGATCGCGCAGCCCACGCCCCTCATCTCCAAAGAATTCGACCATGTATTCGCCGTGGCGGTAGATGGTATCCGCCACGTATCGCAGCCCCGGCTGGATGCGTTCCGTACGGCCTGCAAACGCAGCGGTCAAGTCCGCAAATAGCCATGGACGGCCCTGGCAGCCACGGCCTACAACTACTCCGTCGCAGCCGGTTTCTTCGACCATGCGCAGGGCCTCTTCTGCGGACCAAATGTCTCCGTTACCCAGTACGGGGATGGTGGTTACAGCCTGCTTGAGTTCTTTGATTGCGGACCAGTCTGCGGTTCCGGAGTAGTGCTCGGCTGCGGTGCGCGCATGCAAGGCCACAGCGGCCACCCCCAACTGCTCCGCAATCTGCCCAGCTTCTAGGTACGTAATGTGGTCATCGTCGATGCCCTTGCGCATCTTAATGGTCACGGGCACGTCATAGGGTGCCGCAGCGCTCACGGCCGCGTCGATAATGCGGGTAAACAGCTCGGTCTTCCACGGTAGGGCTGAGCCGCCGCCCTTGCGGGTCACCTTGGGTACCGGGCAGCCAAAGTTCAAGTCAATGTGGTCTGCGCGGTCCTCACCTGCGATGATTTTGACCGCTGCACCAACGGTTGCGGGGTCGACACCGTACACCTGCGCTGAGCGTGGCGTTTCAAAGTCCTCAAAGGACACGATGCGCAGTGATTCCTCGTTGCGTTCCACGAGCGCGCGGCTGGTGACCATTTCCGCTACGAAAAGCCCCTCGCCTTGCTCGCGGCACAGCCTGCGAAACGCCGTGTTGGTCACGCCCGCCATGGGCGCGAGCACCACGGGTGTGTCCACTACGTGCTTGCCTATTTTGAGCGGAGGCAGCGCTGGTGCAACGGGGGTTTTTTCAAGGGTTTCCACCGGGCTATTCTCTCATCTGACGTTCGCTCGTCACGTGCGAGCGTCCGTCAGATTGCCCACATAGTGCTTCTCGACGATACCGCGTCGCGACGAAGGCGGGGTGGAACCACAAGGTTCCACCCCGCCTTACGGCAGGTCATAAAACTGCGCCGGGAATCAGGCACCCACGAGACGGCTCGCCAGGAACGACACAACCTGATCGAGGGCTACGCGCTCCTGTTCCATCGAGTCGCGGTGGCGGATGGTCACTGCGTTGTCTTCGAGGGTGTCAAAGTCAACGGTGATGCAGAACGGCGTACCAATCTCATCCTGACGGCGGTAACGACGGCCGATTGCGCCGGCATCATCGAACTCAACGTTCCAGAACTGACGCAACTGGTCCGCGAGCGCCTTAGCCTTGGGCGAGAGCTCCGCGTTACGGGACAGTGGCAGAACCGCAGCCTTAACCGGTGCGAGGCGTGGGTCAAGCTTGAGCACGATGCGCTTATCCACGCCGCCCTTAGTGTTAGGGGCTTCGTCTTCCGTGTACGCCTCAACGAGGAATGCCATAAGCGAGCGGGTCAGGCCTGCGGCTGGCTCAATAACGTATGGGAAGTAGCGTTCACCCTCGGCCTGGTCAAAGTAGGACAGGTCCTTACCCGATACCTCGGAGTGGGTGCGCAGATCGTAGTCGGTACGGTTGGCGATACCCTCAAGCTCGCCCCACTCGCCGCCGGTGAATCCGAACTTGTATTCGATGTCCACGGTGCGCTTGGAGTAGTGGCTCAGCTTCTCCTTGGGGTGCTCATACAGGCGCAAGTTCTCTGGGGCGATGCCCAAGCCCACATACCAGGCCATACGGGTGTCGATCCAGGTCTGGTGCCATTCCTCGTCGGTTCCGGGCTTAACAAAGAACTCCATCTCCATCTGCTCGAACTCGCGAGTGCGGAAGATGAAGTTACCGGGGGTGATCTCGTTACGGAACGACTTACCAATCTGCCCAATACCGAACGGGGGCTTCATGCGAGACGCAGTCTGCACGTTGGAGAAGTTCACAAAGATGCCCTGTGCGGTTTCTGGGCGCAGGTAGTGCAGGCCCTCTTCGTTGTCCACTGGGCCCAGGTACGTCTTGAGCAGGCCGGAGAAGTTCTGTGGCTCGGTCCACTCGCCCTTCTTGCCGCAGTTAGCGCAGACGATTTCTTCCATGCCCGTTGCGGCGCGGCCCTTTTTGAACTCAAATTCCTCGATCAGGGTGTCTTCACGGTAGCGCTTGTGGCAGGAGGTGCACTCGATGAGTGGGTCGGTGAACACCGCCACGTGGCCGGATGCTTCCCAGACCTTGCGTGGCAGGATGACGGAGGAGTCGATTCCTACAGCGTCCTCGCGGCCGCGCACCATCTGCTGCCACCACTGGCGCTTGATGTTTTCTTTGAGCTCAGCTCCGAGTGGTCCGTAGTCCCAAGCGGACCGAGATCCTCCGTAGATCTCACCGGACTGGAACACGAATCCGCGTCGCTTAGCAAGAGAGATTACAGAGTCAAGACGTGAGGGCGCTGCGGCCAAAATGATCACTCCATCAGTGTTGTGGGCCCCGCGTGGCTCGCGGTGGCGAATGAAGCGCACCGGATGCAGTGCACCGAACCGACAGAGCCTGTCCTCGGCGCACGAGCAGTTGTGCAAGAGTTCTAGGTTACCGGGTTTACGCGCGTTGACCTATTTTTTGCGCTACCGTGCAGGCCTCGTCACGCTACAGTCCCAGCCCGGCTGGCAGGTGGGATTTTCGACGAAATGGTGGGGAATCGTCGAAAATCAGTGACTGCGCTGTGGGCTTACGTGCAGTGGTATCGCGCACACAACGCCAATCCTTTTTGACAACGATTCTCAATACAATTGATAATGGATCTCATGAACAACAAGATGGTGGCTGCAACAGTGGCCGGAGCACTCACTGCCACGCTGGCACTTACCGGCTGTGGGACCACCAACACACTCGCCGGTGAGGACGGGCAGATCACAATACTTGCCGCGTTCTACCCACTTCAGTTCATTTCCGAACACATCGGGGGTGAGCATGTTGCCGTCACCACACTGACCCCACAGGGCGCAGAACCGCACGACCTTGAACTCTCCCCCGCCCACACCCGCCTCATCTCGCAGGCCGACCTCGTAGTATTCTCCTCCGGACTTCAACCATCCGTGGACGACGCCATCAAAGCCCGCCAACCCAAACACGTAGTTGACGAAGGCTCCCTCGCCACGCTCGAAACCGCGCACGACGAACACAGCTCGCACGACGAACACGAACACGCGGACGAAGAAGAACACAGCGTTGGTGACGGCCATGATCACGGCTTCACCGACCCCCACTTCTGGCTCGACCCAACACTGCTCAACCAAGCCGCACAGGGCGTTGCCAAACAACTCGAGCACATCGACCCCACCAACGCCGACGCCTACCGAGCCAACGCACAAGAACTTGCCACGAGACTTGCTGACCTCGATCAACAGTTTGAACAGGGGCTCGCCACCTGCACCGAACGCTCCATCGTGACTTCCCACGAGGCCTTTGGCTATCTGGCCAAGCGATACAACTTTGAGCAGATCGGCATCTCTGGAATCGATCCCGAGGCCGAGCCAAGCCCCGCCCAAATCCGCAGTGTCAAAGCACAAATAGCGGACAGAAACATCACCACCATCTACTTTGAGGCACTCACCAGCCCCAAAGTGACAAAAACGCTCGCCTCAGACCTTGGCATCACAGCCAAACTCCTCGATCCCATTGAGGGACTAAACGATCCGAGCCAAGACTACTTCTCCGTCCAAGAAGCAAATCTTGCGGCCTTACGATCTGGAATGAACTGTGAGTGACGCCATGAACACGAGCACTGCAACGGTCCTCGAAGCCCACAATCTCCACGTCACGATTGGTGCAAGCCACATCTTGCGCGGGATCGACCTATCCGTAAGTGAAGGCGAGGTCGTTGCGCTTCTTGGTGCCAACGGCTCTGGAAAATCCACGCTCGTACGCGCACTTGCCGGAATTTTGCCGGCAAGTGCTGGCCGCATTGAAGTATTCGGCGTGCCGCTGGGCAAGTTCGTGCCCTGGCGCAAGTTGGGATATGTCCCCCAGCGAGTAGCAGCGACCACCGGAATCGGCTCAACGGCAGGCGAGGTGGTGGCCTCTGGGCTGCTCTATTCCGGCCGACTGCGCCTGCCACGCGACTACCGCTCGCGTGTACATGACGCGCTCACTCAGGTCGATCTGGCGGCTCGCGTAGACACCCCCATGGCAAATCTGTCCGGCGGGCAACAGCAGCGCGTCCTGATCGCCCGGGCTCTGGTTCGCCAACCCGAGCTTCTTATTCTCGACGAACCCGTTGCGGGAGTGGACCGGCCCAGCCAAGTGGCATTCGCCCAAACCCTGCGTGAACTAATTGCCGCAGGCAAAACCATCGTTGTGGTGCTGCACGAGCTCGGTGAGTTTGAGCCTCTAATCACCCGTACTGTGGTGGTTCGCCACGGCCGGATCGTGCACGACGGCGCAGCGCCAACCGCCGCGCACGAACACTCCGCACACAATCACGACCACGTCCACCCACACGAGGGATTTATGCCCGAGGGGTCCGCACTCATTGCGGAGACTGGATTTGAAGCATGAACGCACTGACCGAACTCCAGCAGTTCTTCACCGATCCCTTAATGCAGCGATCCCTCATCGCCGCAATCATCGTAGGAATCGCGGCGCCTGTGATGGGCACCTACCTAGTCCAACGCAAACTATCTCTGCTCGGCGACGGTATCGGGCATGTGGCCCTGACCGGTGTTGCACTCGGCTGGATTGTGGGATCAGCAATGGGGCTCGTTGAGAAAGATTCACTTGCCATACCCGGTGCGGTGGTAGCCGCGGTGGTGGGTGCTGTAGTCATCGAATTTGTGCGCGAACGCGGCAAAACAAGCGGAGACGTGGCGCTCGCACTGCTGTTTTACTCAGGTATCGCGGGCGGCGTAGTACTCATCGGACTTGCGGGCGGCACCAACGCCAACCTCATGGCATACCTGTTCGGTTCCATTTCAACGGTGACCCAACTTGATCTACTCCTTATCGCAGGACTAGGCGTTGTCATTATCGCCGTAGGTGTTGGTCTGCGGTCCTTGCTCTTTGCCATTTCAAATGACGAAGAATTTGCGCGCGCATCTGGTTTGCCTGTGCGAGCCGCAAACGTCGTCATTGCGATCATTGCAGCGCTCACCGTTACGGTGTCCATGCGAGTTGTTGGTCTTCTCCTAGTGTCCGCCATCATGATACTTCCGGTGGCAGTAGCGCAACTCGTCACGGCCTCATTCAAAACTACAATGCGCGTTGCCATGGTGGTTGGAGTCCTAGTAACCGTGGCCGGACTCATGATCACCTACTGGGTCCCGCTCTCCCCCGGCGCCACCATCGTGATGGTGACCGTGCTCGTCTACGCACTCGTTGCCGCGATCACCCCGCTTGTTAAAACGTCACACAGCAAGGGCGTAGATCCACACCCAGATGTTCCTGACGACGTCACTCTCGACGAGGAGGAAACATGCAACGAATGACCAAGCAGCGTGCGGCAATCGCAGAACTCCTCGAGTCCACACACGATTTCAAGTCTGCACAGCAGCTTCATGATCTGTTGCGCGAGCGTGGAGAAGCTGCAGGGCTCGCCACCGTCTACCGCACGTTACAAAACCTCGCCGAGGCGGGGGAACTTGACGCGTTACGTACCGAAGAGGGCGAAATGCTTTATCGCATGTGCGAGCGCGCCGAACACCATCACCACCTGGTGTGTAGGTCCTGCGGCAAGACCGTTGAAATCGACGGCCCCACCGTGGAGGACTGGGCACAGCGCGTTGGCGGCTCGTTCGGATTCAGCGAGATCGAACACACCATCGAACTCTTTGGCACCTGCGCACAATGCGCAGGTATGCGGGTTTAACCCACATACCAAGTGCCCCTCGCGGGCCTACGCCTGCGAGGGTCTATCGACCGCACCTCCGTAACGCCGATCCCTGTGCGCATACTCCTCTACTGCCCGCCACAAAGTACGTCGATCGAAGTCCGGCCACAGCGTATCCATAAACACCATCTCGGCATACGCGGACTGCCAGAGCATAAAGTTTGAAAACCTCTGCTCGCCAGAACTACGCAAAAACATATCCACGTCAGGCAAATCCGGCTCGTCAAGATAACGAGCAATCGTCTTTTCCGAGATCCGACGAGGATCAAGCTTTCCGGATGCAACATCCGCAGCAATCGCAGCAGCCGCATCAGCGATCTCCGCACGCCCACCATAGTTCACGCACATATTTAGCGTGCAGGTGGTGTTGTCCTTAGTTAGTTCCTCGGCAACTTCTAGTTCCTTGATCACGGACGCCCACAGCTTTGGCCGCCGCCCCGACCAGCGCACCCGAATACCCCACTCATTCATGATGTCCCGGCGCCGGCGCAACACATCCTTATTGAAGCCCATGAGAAACCGGACTTCCTCGGGTGAACGCTTCCAGTTTTCGGTAGAAAACGCATAGACCGAAACGTGCCGGATACCGATCTCGATAGCTCCCGCCATGACGTCCAGCAATGCTGCTTCTCCGGCCTTGTGGCCCTCAGTGCGCGGGAGCCCACGCTGATTAGCCCAACGACCATTACCATCCATCACGATGGCAACATGCTGAGGCACAAACTGCGCAGGAATGGCAGGAGCCCGTTCACCCGACGGATGCGGCGGAGGAGCAACAGGGCTAGAGGAGGTCTTTCGAGGTGACATCTTTGAGGTACTAACTTCCGGTACGGTCAACAAGACGAAGAGAGCGCAACGTCCGCTCCAAATGAAACTGACTATAAGCGGCAACAAGACCAGCGGCCTCACGGCGCGTGCGGTCGTCGGAAAGAAGAGCCGTATCCCAATCCCCACGTAACAGGGCCGACAAAAGCGTAAAGGTCGCGGCAGATGGCGACGACGAACCGGGCTGGCGGCAATCCTGGCAGACTGCACCACCCTGGCTCAGCGAATATGCATGGTGAGGACCTGGCTTGCCGCAGCGCGCACACGAATCAAAACTCGGCGCATAACCCGCAATCGCAAATGCACGCAGCAGATAGGAATCAAGCACAAGTGAGGCGGGACGCGAGCCATCCGCCAGCGCACGTAGCCCACCAACCAACAGCCAATACTGCTGTAGCGACGGCTCATGTTCGGCTGCTACAAGGCGATCTGCCGTCTCAAGCATTGCTCCGCCCGCCGTGTACTTGGCGTAGTCCGCACAGATGGGACCAGCGTGCGCGGCAATAGTATCGACCTGCGTCACCATGTCGAGGTTGCGCCCCGAATTGAGCTGCACATCAACGTGCATGAACGGCTCAAGGCGGGCACCAAACCGCGACGACGTACGACGCACACCCTTGGCAACCGCCCGAACTTTACCGCTCTCACGCGTCAGCAGTGTGATAATTCGATCCGCCTCGCCAAGCTTATGCGTGCGAAGCACAATCGCATCGTCTCGGTATAAGGGCATGGCTCCAGTATCTCACCCGCCACTGACACGTACCTCGTGTCAGTGGCGGGGTTGATGTGCAGTTCGATGCGAAACTCCTAGCGGCGGTCCTCTGGAACGTCCATCCGACCTTCACGGTTAACGGCCGAGATGATCGCCTTAAGTGACGCCGTGGTGATTGATGGATCGATGCCCACGCCGTACAGGACTTCATCTCCAACCTTGCACTCCACGTAGGCTGCAGCAGAAGCGTCGCCACCACCTGAGAGCGCATGCTCCGCATAGTCGAGTACCTTCACGTCTACTCCGACCTGGCTGAGCGCATCGATGAACGCTGCGATGGGGCCATTTCCAGTTCCCTCGAGTGAAACCTCGGTGCCGTTGTCTACCAAGACAACTTCAAGCGTGTCCGACTCGCCTTCGCTCGAGTTAGCACGCGTGCTCTTCAGCGCAAAGCGACCCCACGTTTCGAGGCCGAGGCCTGCAGTGCGTGCGGGCAGGTATTCATCCACAAAGATGTTCCAGATGTCATCACCGGTGACCTCGCGGCCCTCGGTATCAGTGACATTTTGCACCACCCGGGAGAACTCAATTTGCAGACGGCGCGGCAGATCCAACGAATGTTCTGTCTTAAGCAGGTAAGCAATTCCGCCCTTACCCGACTGCGAGTTCACTCGAATTACGGCCTCATAAGAACGGCCCACATCCTTAGGATCAATAGGCAGATACGGTACGGCCCACACCAGATCGTCAACGCCAACACCAGCAGCCTTAGCCTTGGCGTCCATTGACTCCAAGCCCTTCTTAATAGCGTCCTGGTGTGAGCCGGAGAAGGCAGTAAACACAAGGTCACCGGCATAAGGGTGCCGCTCGTGAACCGGAATCTGGTTGCAGTGCTCCACAGTACGGCGAATCGTGTCGATGTCCGAGAAGTCAATCTCCGGGTCAATACCCTGAGAGAACAGATTCAAGCCGAGGGTCACCAAGTCAACGTTTCCGGTTCGCTCACCGTTACCAAACAGGCATCCCTCAATGCGGTCGGCCCCAGCTTGGTAACCAAGTTCTGCCGCCGCCACTGCGGTGCCACGGTCATTGTGTGGGTGTAGCGACAAAACCACGGATTCGCGGTGATGCAGGTTGCGGTTCATCCACTCAATGGAATCCGCATACACGTTTGGTGTAGCCATTTCCACCGTGGCTGGGAGGTTAATAATGACCGGCCGCTCAGGGGTTGGCTCAAGGACATCCAGCACCTCATTACAGATGCGAACCGCGAACTCGAGTTCCGTTCCGGTGTATGACTCAGGAGAGTACTCGTAGAACACATCCGTTTCCGGGATGGTGTCCTCAAACTTCTTGCACAGGCGAGCGCCTTCGAGCGCTATGTCAACGATGCCGTCCTGATCCTTACGGAACACAACCTCACGCTGCAAAATGGAGGTTGAGTTGTACAGGTGGACGATGGCTTGCTTAGCGCCGCGAAGTGACTCGTAAGTTCTCGCAATGAGGTGCTCACGTGACTGCGTCAAAACCTGAATCACCACGTCATCAGGAATGTGGCCGCCCTCGATAAGCTCACGCACAAAATCGAAGTCGGTCTGCGAGGCAGAGGGGAAACCCACCTCGATTTCCTTGTATCCCATGGCAACAAGGAGTTTGAACATACGCAGTTTGCGTTCGGCGTCCATTGGCTCAATCAGAGCTTGGTTTCCATCACGCAGGTCAACGGCGCACCAGCGTGGCGCTTTGGTGATGACCTTGTCTGGCCACGTGCGGTCTTTGAGATCAACAGTGATCTGTTGCGCAAACGGCACGTACTTGTGAATCGGCATGCCAGAAGCCTGCTGAGGAGATTGTGAAGCAATCATGAGAAATCGAAATCCTTTTTCGGTGTACGAGGCTGAAACGACGTGATAGCCGGCACACCAACCGCCGCGACGAGTGACCGGCTAACTAAGCCTCGTCGCGGCGAAGAAGAAGGAGAGTAACCTGCTCGATGCCGTACACGCTTTCTACTGTACCGGTCGAGAACACGATTCGATGACTGATTTCACAAAGTGAGCGCGTAAGTAGAAAAACGGACGGGCTGGCAGACTCTTACGAGTCCACCAGCCCGCCGCAGTAATCACCTCAGAGCTAGTACGCTACATGAAAGATTCAGCCAACTGGCCAAGCACGCCTGAGTTATCGCTCCACCACTGAGAGTCAGTCAGCTTACCTTCACGTGCGAGTCGATCTACGTTTGCCAAGAGTGTGCCAGAACCGTCAGCGCTGGATTCCAACCCGGAGATGTACCAGCCGCTATCAACTTTGCGCGCAATCACACGTAGTTGATCGATGCCAAGTTCCTGAGCCGCTGGGATGTCACGCAAGCACACCGAAAGGTTCAAGCCGGACGCGTTCACCGATGCACAGTCTGAACTCAGTTCAACGGCCAAATCCTGCTGTTCAATAGTGCCCTCGATCTTCCACGACTTCAGTTTCAAGTAGGCAAGATTGCCTTCTTGATGGTCGAGTTCAAACTCTGCGTCAGAGATATTGATCTGTTTGAGCACCTCGGCGAGCCCATCAGCAATCTGCTCGGACGTTGCTTGGTCCACGGGAATGACCGAAAACCGGCGTTCATACTCCACAAGCGCACCTAGACCTCCAGTAGTTTTACCCTCCTTGAGCCCAGCAATAAACCCGTTTACCAGGTTTGAAGCTGCCTGCTCCGGAGACTTCGCTGGCGTGCCTACAGGAATGAGTGAGTAGTCAGGTGTAATTCCGCTCGTACGCAGCGCAAAGTCTAGATAAGTCAAACTTGGGCTAACGTACCAGCCAGAATCGTCTTTGGTGGCAATCAGAGCAAACTGGACCGTCTCGTCAGAAGTATCTGTGTTGTTTAGGTCCGTGTTGTTTGAATCAGCATCAGTTGAGTCCGTAAGGCTATCTTGATACGTCAACTCCGGCTCCATTGGAGCCCACAGGTCCGGTTCAGCGCCAAAATCACTGGAGTCCCCCAGCAAACTATCGAGATCGGAACTACCAAATTCCTCCTCCAACTGGCCCAGTCCATCTGTGAAAGCCGAGTTGTCGAGTGCTGGCGCGCGTAGATCATCAGCTGTGAAAGTGACCGGGAACTGCCCCTCCAGCCCTTCCTTGACCGTTGTTCGGGTCTCGTCGTCTGCTGGCAGTGGCCCTGCTTCCTCCTCGATGAGCTTAATGAGACCCATCCCGCGGAACGTATTGACAGTGGATACTGCTAGGTCTGCAACCTTGTCCACATCCGCATCAAGGCTGAAGTTGCCTTCATCAATAAACACTCGTGCATACCCATCACCAAGGTCCTCTGACGAAAGGGCAAGGTCACTGGAACTCAGTTTGAACGCGTGCAGCGCATCTATCAGAGTGTCTTTGATCTGCGTGCGGTCCATGTCCGGATACCGTTCAAAGAACCGATCGCTCGGGTCATTGATCATCCGAACATCCAGCGGATCAATTGCGCCGTAAACGCCGAGTGATTCTTGGTTCTCTAACGCATCAAAGAGTTTGGTTACCGCCGCTTCAGGGCTCTGTGCGCCATTCACCTTGTCCACAACAAAGTGATTTACTGCCCACGCTCCCCCTCCAAGAACTGCAAGAAGAGCAACTCCACCTGCGACGATCGGGCCCTTCTTCATCGCTTTACGCGTGCTGACCATCTCTGACGGTAACGGAACACCAGGCATGGCTGACGTACCCGGTGCGGGTGTAGCACCTGGTGCAAGATAGGTTGGCTGTGGCGGCTGCGGCAATCCACCATCCTGCGGTAGCGGAGGCGGATTGTACGGTTCTTGGGTCACAGGGCATTCCAATCGTGGACGTTATTTGAAGCCGGATGCGCTCACGAATCTACCGCAATAACGGCCGCAATTCGGACCAATCTGCCGAATGATGAGACACGCGCTTCGAATCGCCGAGATTTCGAATGGGCAGCGGTACACCTACAACAATATGGCGGCCAGAACCGAAGCTCTGGCCGCCATATTTTTGCCTACTACGTCGAGTCTTTACGACTGCTCGCGCCGTGCAAGCGCTGCGTTAATCGCAGGATCACCAATCTGCCCAAGCCACTCAATGAGGGCAGGGTAGGTTGCAGGGTTCAGCGCAAGAGACGGTCGTAGTTCCGGTGCAACCTCTGCTATCTTTGCCAGAGTCAACGCCGGAGTAAGCGGATCCAGCGCCTGTGCTTCGGTAAAGCCGTGGCTTGCGGGCGCAACCGCCTCAAGAACTTGAGTTCCCTCGGATGCGCTCTCTGGTCCAGATTGCTGCGCAATTACCTGAGTCGCCTGTGAATCCACATTCGTGTCTTCGATGCTGTGAGGCACCTGCTCAGATGCGGCTTCCGCGGTTGTGGATGCTTCACCTGCGGCCACATCAGTGACGACATCAGCAACAGGCGGTGCATATTTTGCCACCGTTGCCTCATCCGGCAGGTCATCAATCACTGCAGTCTCTTGCCTATGTCCAGAAGTGACGGGAGCCGGTGCAGTGCTATTTTCAGCTACCGCGCGCCGGGTTACAGGCACCGCCAATTCTGGGGACGCTGAGGACACGGATACTGTGGCCGGCGCACTAACAACAATTGGTTGGACTGGCTGGGTTGGCTGGACAGTCTGGTGAACCGGAGCAGGTGCGGCTACGGGCGCGCTCCATTCATAGGCTTGCGGCCGTGGGCCTGGACGATGGTGTGCACTTTGCGCAAAATAGTTACGGCTTGCAGAGTTCCCAATCAGTGCGTATGCCCCAATAGCGGGAAGACCGAGAGCGAGCAACAACTTGCCAAAGTCCATGGAATCGAACGGCGAGACCGAACCCAGCACAAAGCCGCCAACGAGTGAGGTAGCCAGCGCAATAATGATTGCTGGACGGGAAGCCCCCGGGTCGCGACCAAAGCTACGCAACGCAAACACCGCAACTACAACAACAATGGCGCACACCACGATCGCTGCAATGGAGTCCGAGGTAAACGAATCTATGTAACCGCGTGACACCGAGTCCAACAGAATCAGGTATGCAGCAATCGCGATCAGATAAAGTGCCGCAACACACGCGATCATTCGCAAAACAATCGCGGCAAGGTCAAGGCGCTCTTCAAGTGCAGAATTACGTGCGGTATGGCGTTTAAACGCTGGCGAACTGACAATCGCAGCAAAAGCAGGGAAGAAGAACGCACCAATGCCAAGCCCCAGAGCCAGTGGAGCAAGCTGTCCACCGCCACTCGACTGATCAAATCCCGACATCGACAAAAGTCGGTAGGTCTCAATGCTCCAGACACTCCCCGAACCATCCCGTGTGAAGTACAGCAACGCAACGATCACGATGCCCAACCCCACAGAAAAACTGCGCCAAGCGGCAGTGTTCCTCACTAGGGTTGCGCCCGCGGGAATAAGCGATAGTGCTGCGCCAGTAACTAACAGCACCACAAGCAGAGCGCTCGTTTTGCCGTCAGCCGAGTAGTCGTCGGAAATCAAAATGAAGATGAGCGTGCCAACATAACCCGCCATCATTAACAGCGCAGTTAGTTGCGCAAAAAGGCGAGCTGTGGCGCCTGCGCCACGATCCACTTCAACCGGGCCAAGTTCACTGCTCCGAGCCTGTGCGGCCAATGCCACTCCTGCACCTGCAATCGCGATGCCGGGGGCAAGCCCAATCGGACCGTCTGTCACGATGTCCTTAACAACCCCTGCCCACAAAACGTAGCCAAGAAATGGAAGCGCAAGAACGATTCGAGTGGCCCGAGTTTTGGCCACGGTCCAGCCCTTAGGCAGCACCGAGAAACGTGCCAAATAAGGCAAAAGCAGCGCTAGCGCAGCCACGAGCACGGTCAGTTTATATATCCCGTTATCACCAGCCCTGCCCACGGCGCCATCCATGGTCAATGCCAAGCACAACAACAAGAGTGAGAGGGCGTCACGCACGTAATCGCTCTCGGTGACGTTAGCGAACGCCGCCTTAACCGCGCTCTGCTTGACGTCACGTGCGCCGATAGCTGCCTGCACACCCCCTGACGCTGCTGATGCGGGTGATTCGCTTGATGCGGTCATGATGTCTCCTCCAGCTTTCGCTTCGGGTGGGTTGCCCACAAGGGCAACTGGGCAGATCGCCGCACGAATCAGCTAGAAACCCAACCGTTCGAGCAACTTAGGATCACGCTGCCAGTCCTTAGCAACCTTCACCCGTACATCAAGATACACACGTGCGCCGAGAAGAGCCTCAATGCCGGCACGGGCTTGAGTCCCCACGTGTCGAAGCCTCGAGCCACCCTTTCCAATGATGATGGCCTTCTGCGAATCGCGTTCTACATACAAAGAAACATGCACATCGACGAGCGGCAAACCGTTCTTGGTGGTCTCACGTTCGTTGATTTCATCGACAACTACGGCCAACGAGTGTGGCAGCTCGTCACGTACGCCTTCCAGAGCAGCCTCTCGGATGAGCTCCGCGATCATAACCGACTCTGGCTCATCGGTGAGCTCACCGTCTAGGTAAAATTCACCCCCGGCTGGAAGGTGGCTAACAAGAACGTCCGTGAGAGTGTCCACTTGGAACCCACCCTTTGCGGAAACCGGAACGATATCCGCAAAGTCGAGCAACTCCCCTACCTCTAGGAGGTGCTCGGCCATTCGTTCACGTCCTACCAAGTCCGCTTTGGTCACAACCGCAACCACAGGGGTACGGAGCTTCTTCTCGTTGATCTTGGCTAGCTGCGCTGCAATGTACCGGTCACCTGGGCCAATCTTCTGGTCCGCCGGAAGGCAAAATGCAATTACGTCGACCTCACCCAAGGTCGACTGCACCAAATCGTTGAGGCGTTCGCCCAACAGTGTTCGTGGACGATGCAGGCCGGGAGTATCCACGAGGATGAGTTGGGCATCGGGACGGTTCACAATGCCCCGAATTGTGTGCCTGGTGGTCTGAGGCTTGCTCGATGCAATCGCCACCTTCTGCCCAACCAGTGCGTTGGTCAACGTAGATTTACCCGCATTGGGTCGCCCTACTAGGCAGGCAAATCCAGAGCGGTGTTCCGCTTCGGATCCATTCTGCTTGCTCGACATCTCAGATTCCTCCTGCTACGCAATCGTGCTGCACATTTAATCCTGCGTGGATTCTTGCTCAAATACCGTGGTGACTGTTTCAACTTCAGGTTCCGCCAGTGCCGGTTCACAGTCCCTGACTATCACGGCGGAAAGCTGCTTGCGTCGTCCAGCAAACTCATCAGCCACAATCTCAACACCCTGCGTCACCACGTGGGCACCCGCAATTGGGACCTTGCCCAAAGTCTTTGCCAAGAGCCCCGCAATCGTATCAACGTCTGGGTCATCCACCTCACGGTGAAAAAGATCGGATAGATCATCAAGGCTCAGTCTGGCTGGCACGCGATAGCGGCCGTCACCAAGTTCCTCGATTTGCGGAGCAGCTTGGTCATGCTCATCAACCAATTCCCCGACTATTTCCTCAAGGATGTCCTCGATTGTGACCAAGCCTGCAATACCGCCGTATTCATCCACCGCCAACGCAATGTGTTGGGCCGTAGCTTGCATCTCGCGAAGCAGCGCATCGACCGATTTGGATTCCGGATAAAACTGGACCGGACGCATAACATCCGCAACGGTTTTGGAATCAGGATCTACAGAGTTAAGCAAGACGCGCGCGGCGTCTTTAAAGAACAAAACTCCAAGAACTTCATCGCTGGATTCACCCACCACCGGGACACGGGAAAATCCAGAACGCACAAAGAGGTTTTGCGCCTTGCTCAACGCGGTTGCAGCTTCAATCGTGATCATGTCTGTGCGTGGAACCATGACTTCACTCAACGTGGTTTCATGCAGTTCAAACACGGATCGAAGCATCGAGCGTTCCTCGTCCTCAATGACATCCGATTCATCGACTCGATCAACTAGCTCTCGTAGTTCGGTCTCGTCGTTCGCTTCTTGATTGGCGCGCGCTTCACTTGTGAGCTTGGTGATCCACCCCGTGGACTTGACCACGATCCAAAGTGGGCCAGAAAGCGCGGAGAGCACTTGTGCTGGGTGGTGCCGGCCTAGGTTACGTGGCGAGACGCGCACCAACACAAGTGCTACAACCGCAGAAACCACCGCGGCTAGAATAACCACCAGCCACCATTGACTAGATACCGATGCAATAGAAACCGTGATGCAGGCTGTAGCAATCATCTCCGCGACCACGCGCACAAAAGCGGCCGAAGCAGCGGATTGAGAGCCATTCTCCGCAAGGTAAGTGACTCGGTGTGCAGTGGCTGGTTTGCGTTCGGCAATTTCGGCAACCGCTGCCCGCGTAACCCGCAGTACAGCAGCTTCGGCCGCCGAAAGCAAGGCGGCAAGTGCGATGCCGATAACCGCTATCGTGACAAGCAGCCCAACTGGTACGTCAGCTAAGCCATTCATGATTCTCGCGAGGCCAGGAAGGTCAGGAGCAAGGAGCGCTGGATCGCGAACATCTCCTTTTCGTCCTCCGGCTCAGCATGGTCGTACCCAAGCAAGTGCAAGATTCCATGTGTGGTGAGCAGCAGAAGTTCCTCCACGGTGGAGTGACCAGCAGCGATTGCTTGTTCGGCCGCAACAGTTGGGCACAGTACAACATCGCCGAGCAAACCTGCTGGAGTAATTGAGTTCTCGGTGCCCGGACGTAGCTCATCCATGGGGAACGACATGACATCCGTTGGGCCCTCAAGGTCCATCCACTGCACATGAAGGTCGCTCATAGCGTCCGTGTCCACAAATAGAATGGATAGTTCGGTCAGTGGGTGAATGTGCATCGCTTCAAAGACGAACTTTGCTAACTGGGCGAACTCCGCCTCGTCAACTTCGTAGTCTGTCTCGTTATTGACCTCGATGCTCAAATTTCCATGCCTTTCTGGGAGGTTACACGCCGGCTCGCAGTGCGCGAACCTGTACGTTGTGTGTGGTACTCGGGGGTGCTGACGTCCCACCGTGCATACGCGTCAATAATGTCGGAGACCAGCGAGTTACGGACTACGTCTGCTGAAGCTAAATGGCAAAATTCAATGTCTTCTACCGATCCGAGAACATCCTCGATTATCCGTAGACCCGAAACTGTTCCATTCGGCAAGTCAATCTGGGTGTTGTCACCCGTGATCACCATCTTTGAATGCTGCCCCAACCGCGTCAGGAACATCTTCATCTGTTCCTTTGAGGTGTTTTGGGCCTCATCCAAGATGATGAACGCGTCAGAGAGTGTGCGGCCGCGCATGTATGCAAGCGGTGCAACCTCGATTGTGCCGTTGTCCGTCAACCGTGCAATTGCTTCCGGATCAATCATGTCCCGCAGTGCGTCATAGAGTGGACGCAGATAGGGATCAATCTTGTCTGTAAGGGAGCCTGGCAGGAATCCTAACCGCTCGCCAGCTTCAACAGCCGGTCGGGTCAGCACAATCCGGTTAACTTGACGCTGCTGCAGAGCCTGCACCGCTTTGGCAACGGCTAAATAGGTCTTTCCAGTACCTGCTGGACCGATACCAAAGGTGATTGTATTGGTCTCGATTGCGTCGACGTATGCTTTCTGTCCTGCGGTTTTAGGGCGTATTGCTCTGCCCTTGTTGGTCAGAATATTCAGGGTGAGCACATCTGCTGGGCGCGCAGTTGTCGCCTGCGTCAGCATTGCGATTGAGCGCGTAACGATATCAGGGGTAATCGGCGTTCCTGATGCAACCACGTCGATAAGTTCGTTCATGAGGCGTGCAGCTAGCGCTACGTCCCCTGCAGGTCCGCGCAGCGTGATCGAATTACCTCGAACGTGAATATCAAGTTCACTAAACCCCTGCTCGACTGCCCGCAGAACTGAATCGGCGGGCCCAAGAAGTAGTGACATCGAGACCTCGGAAGGCACCACAATGCGATGTTCAACGTTCACCTGGTTGGCCGCGTTGTGAGAGTCATTTGAAGTCATAAACGGTGTCTTGCTCCTAGGAAAGACCGTGAGTGTTACTCAATTTTACGTGGTAATGGTGCCTACCTGCGCAGTTTTTTACGCGGGGTTCCAGCCGAGTCGAGTACCACCGATGACATGGCCGTGCACGTGAAAGACACTCTGGCCGGCGTTTGGCCCCGAGTTGAAGATGAATCGGAACTGGCCGTCTGCGTGTTCTGCCGCCACAGCGTCTGCCACTTTGACCATCTCCGCGAGGAGAGCAGGATCCGAGCCAGCCACCTGCGCCACGTCTCCGTAGTGTGCCTTGGGTACCACGAGTACGTGCAGTGGAGCCTGCGGATTGATGTCCCTAAACGCGATGACGTTCTGGGTTTCCTTGATCAGTTGTGATTCGATCTGACCGGCCACGATCTTGCAGAATATGCAGTCGGCCTGAGCCGAAGGTGTTGTGTTCGTCATGGCTTTCACACTAGCGCCTTTTCCCTTCTGGCACCGCCGGTTGCAGTCAAGAGTCAACCCGGTAGATGAGATCGGCGCTCACAACCATCTGCCGGTGAGGTGACTCAGTAGCGTAAGCCCCACGGGGCCTGCGGTAGAGGTGCGTAGGACATGTGGACCGAGGAGGCGTAATTGCGCACCTGCAGCGGTAAACGACTCGACTTCCCGCTCGCTCATGCCACCTTCAGGTCCTACCACGAGAACAATCCTGACGGGGTTGTCCCCCACCGTGGTAGTAGGCAAAGAGAGACTTCCCAACGGTTGCGTGGCATCTTCATGCAGCACAATAACCATGCCACCGCTGTGCGTGACCTCCTTGATCCAGGCCGCAAGAGCCTTAGAATCCATGGGATCGTTGACGTGCGGAATCCGTGAACGCCTCGCCTGTTTTGCTGCGGATCGGACGGTGGCACGCCACTTAGCGTGAGACTTGGCGGCACGCTCGCCTCTCCAGATAACAATCGATCTTTCCGCCTGCCACGGCACCACGGTGTCAACGCCGAGCTCAGTGGCCGCCTCAATTGCTAACTCGTCGCGATCGCCCTTAGCCAGTGCTTGCACAAGCACAAACTCAAACGGGCGTGCAGATTCATCGCAGTACTCGATTACTTCGAGATCAAGATCGGATTGGTTGACTGCCGCTATGACGCAGCGCAGCCTGCGTCCGTAGCCATCAACCACGTCAAGACGTTCACCTGCTTGACGCCGCTGCACTACTCCGGCGTGCCGTCCCTCGGCGCCATCTAGATGGAAAATGGAACCGGGCTTGTACGCCGAAAGATCGTGTGCCTCCGCGATGAATACTGGTGCGCTCATGGTTTAACGCCCTGAGAACTTCTCTTTGATACGTGAGAACATGCCGTTGTGGTTGCTTGCCACACGTCCAGCAGGACGTTCCTCATTACGCAGGGCAGCGAGTTGTCGCAGTAACTCTGCTTGTTCGTCGTCAAGGTTATTGGGCACAACTACGTCAATCGTAATGTTCAAGGATCCACGGCCAGAGCCGTGGAGGTGGCCCACACCCAGATCCTTGAGCGTGATGACTTGACCAGGCTGAGTGCCCGCCTCAAGGTCAACCTCACGCATACCGTCAAGGGTTTCGAGTTCAAGGACGGTTCCCAGTGCCGCTGCAGTCATTGGCACCTCGATGGTGCACGAGATATCGTCGCCCTGGCGTGCGAACACCGCGTGGCGCCGCTCTCTAATTTCAAAGTACAGGTCACCAGCCGGACCGCCCGCCGGTCCCACTTCACCTTGACCACTCATCTTGATTCGTACACCGGTTTCAACACCGGCAGGAATCTCCACCTTGACGGTACGGCGGCTACGGACCCTGCCCTCGCCAGAACAGTCAGCGCATGGGTTTGGGATCGTCGTTCCAAAGCCTTGGCAGGCAGCACACGGAGACGTAGTCATAACTTGGCCCAAGAAGGAACGCGCTACGCGCTGCACCGTTCCCGAGCCGTGACATACGGAACATGTAGTGGGGCTAGTCCCCGGAGCGCAGCACGTTCCGGAACAAGTGGAACACACCACGGCCGTATCCACATCGATGGACTTAGTGACGCCAAAAGCTGCTTCGGCAAGGTCAATGTCAATGCGAAGCAAGGAATCTTGCCCGCGACGAGCCCGTGGAATTGGACCACGCTGCTGCTGTCCACCGCCAAAGAAGGTTTCAAAAATGTCTTGGAAGCCGAAGCCGCCACCCATGCCACCACCGCCGGGAGCGGTTGGGTCGGATCCCAGATCGTATTGCTGACGCTTATCCGGACTAGACAGGACGTCGTAGGCGCGCTGAACTTCCTTGAACTCCTCTTCAGCGTCTGGACCGGCAACATCCGGGTGGAGTTTGCGTGCCAGTTTGCGGTACGCCTTCTTGATCTCGTCTTGGGATGCGTTGCGATCGACGCCGAGCGTGGCGTAGTAGTCGTTCACGAGTGTCTCTCTGGTCAGTAATTACTCGGGCGCGGGTGCCCAAGCATGCGGTCAAATTGCTGCGCTAAGTACTCGGTGGTGCAGGGCCGTCGTAGCGACCCCGAGCCACACTGGGCTTGTAGTTTTACTTGGGCTTCTAACTGCTCAATATTCGGGTGAGGTATCGCGCCACAGCGCGCACGGCTGCGATAGTCCCGGAGTAGTCCATTCCTGTTGGCCCGATGGAACCGACTGAGCCGAGGGGCTCGCCATTTCCGCCGTACGCGGTTGTCACCACTGATGCCTCATGAAGTCCCGCAAATTGCGTTTCGTGGCCGATACGTACACTGACACCCGCCGAGTCTTCTGCCATCTCTGAGAGCAACTTGAGGAGCACAACTTGCTCCTCAAGTGCCTCCAGCACAGGCCGCAGGTTAAGGAATCCCGTGCCTGTCCTTGTGAGGTTTGAAGTTCCAGCAAGCACGATCCGGTCATCGGCGTCCTGCGCCAGAGCGTCAACGACTCGTTCCGCTAAGCGGCCTATGAGTTCGCGGCTTTCAAGTGGTGAACGCTCTACGAGTTTGGCTAGTTCCAGTCCAACCTCTGGGTGCTTCTTGCCAACAACCGCGGCGTTGAGTTCGCGCTTGTATCCGGCGAGCGTGGCCTCATCGACGTTTTCACCTAATCCGAGCGCAATCATGCGCTGCTCCACCCGACCCGTGTCCGTAATGATCACAAGAAGCAGTTTGGACTCGTGGATGAGGACCAATTCGAGGTGTCTAACGGTAGATCGGCTTAATGACGGGTATTGCACAATGGCGACCTGTCCGGTGATCTGGGCTAATAGGCGCCCGGCCCGGTGAACCACATCGTCAAGATCGATAGCGGACTCAAGGAACGCTTTAATTGCGGTGCGTTCCGCACTGGACAGCGGTTTGACCTCGGACAATTGGTCCACAAAAACGCGATAGCCAAGATCGGTGGGAATGCGTCCGGCCGAAGTATGAGGTTGGGCGATGAGACCGGCTTCCTCCAACACCGCCATGTCGTTGCGGATAGTAGCTGAGGAGACGCCTAGACCATGGCGTTGTGCAATAAGTTTGGAACCAACCGGCTCGCGATTTTCAATGTAATCCTCAACGATGGCACGTAGGACCTCGAGTCGCCGCTGATCTGCGAGCATCTACGAACTCCTTCCTAACCAGTGTGGGCACTTAGCCATCTCGAGCGCCCCGCTGCCTCTGGCATTCTGCCACTGCTGGCACTCACCTGCCCCGAGTGCCAATATTACTCTGAAAATTGTCCAACCCCACGTGATTCACACAACCATCCGCGTTGCTCGCCAAGAGCGCAATCGCAGTGGGTTAACCTGCCAGCGTGAGTTTTGATCGATACGGCCACGATGTTTTGTCTTCAACATCCTCTCGCCCACACGCACCAGTCACTTCTCGCCAGGTGCCCGCAGAGCGTGGACTCGTTGTGGAGGATGTGGAAACCGGGTTTGTTGGAGAAATTGTCCGCATTGAAAAGTCCGGCGGCATGCACATCATCGAGTTGGAAGACCGCCGCGCAGTTCGTCGCTCCTTCCAATTAGGACCAGGCTTTTGGATTGACGGCAAGCCCGTCACGCTGACACCTCCCGTGCGCGCCACTGCGGCTCAGCCGCAGCGCACCGCGTCCGGTTCCGTCCGCGTGGAAAACCAACGTGCCCGAGTGGCCCGTGGCTCACGCATCTGGGTGGAGGGCAAGCACGACGCCGAATTGGTCGAACGTGTATGGGGCGATGACCTGCGGTATGAAGGCGTGGTTGTGGAGATGCTCGACGGCGTGGATAACCTCGAGCAGTCACTCGCCGAGTTTGCGCCGGAGCCCGGACGTAAAGTTGGCGTGCTCGTGGATCACCTTGTGCCTGGAAGCAAGGAATCACGCATCGCCCAGCAGGTCATGGCTCGTTTTGGTGCCGCCAACGTGCTGATCCTCGGCCATCCGTATGTGGATGTGTGGCAGGCAGTCAAGCCTGCCCGCATTGGCTTATCTACCTGGCCAACTATTGAGCGTGGCACCGAGTGGAAGCTTGGGATCTTGCAACACTTGGGCTGGCCACATGCCGATCAGGCAGATGTTGCTCAGGGCTGGAAACGCATCTTAGGTACAGTACGCACGTATGCCGATGTGGAACCCACTCTGCTTGCCCGTGTTGAGGAACTTATTGACTTTGTGACCGCTAATTGACGATCTCATTTACCTGGACCGAATGCTCTAGTGAGCCTCGCTGTCACGTGGACCTATTTTGATCAGTTATTTCTTGGCGGCTGCTCCCAACTGCGTATTGGCTAGGGCAAGCGCCTGCTTAACCACTTTTGCGTAGCGTTTGCCGCCATTTACTCCTGGGTGAATACCGTCTGCGGCCAGTTCACTCTCGTGGTGAGCAATCTCGCTGTTCCAATCTGCAACGCTTACATTGTCGTATTTTTTGGCGGCCGCCTTGATTGATTTATTGGCGCCTTTTATCCATTTGCGCTCTGCGTGTCCCGTCACAAGAATGATCTGCCGATCACCTGCCGAAGCGCGCACTCGCGCAATGTCTCGGGCTCGCACAGTCCCGTTTGTCCCCAAGGAAATCACCACAAATTCTTGCAGTTTCCCCTGCTTCTTGAGATTTTCGACGATTTTGGGGGCTTCCGAGAACATTCTCGAGACTTCTGCGTCCACGGTCACGCCAGGCAACGCTGCGACGAGTCCGGGGGCGGAGGCGAGGGTGACCGAATCGCCGATGACCGTGACCTGTTTTCCCGATGGAGCCTTGGGCTTGGCGCTGGGAGCCGGTGCCGGCTTCGCGGCAGCATCCGATGATGGCTTCGCAGCGCTGTCCGGTGCCGGTTTCTCGGCAGCATCGTTGGATGCATTCGCATCGGCTTTAGCTGCGGTCTGCTCCTGGAGTTTTCCGTCCGCTGGTTGCGGTGTCTTGTTCTGAGCTACCTGCCCAGGGCGAACAAGGACACCCTGCAGAGCCGCAAAGGAGTCATCTTTACTTGAGCCAACATGCTGTTGCTCAAAGTCTTCCAAGAAATCTCGGTTTTCCAAGAAATCTTGGCCCTGTGCGATGACCGACTCCACACTGGATATCGCAGGTTCACGCGTAAGCGCAGCAGCAACTCCCGCGCACAGTGCAATTACGAGAATAGATACACCAACAGCCGGCGCGGCGCGTAGTAGTCGGGCTGCGCGTTCACTCAACGAGCGGCCGTGCGCAACTGTGCGCTGTAACTCAATGTTCAAAAAGAGTCGAACTGTCCACCCCGATACCGAATCCACAAAACCACGCAGACCCTGTTCAATGATGGGGCGTTCTAACCAGGTATAGGACGCTGCAGATGCCACAAGCGTAAACACCAATGCCACGATCACAGTTCTTACTTCAAGCCCGGCGCTAGTGCCTTGCCCCTGCATCACCTGCGTTGCCAGTACGATGATCGGCCAGTGCCACAAATACAGTCCATAAGATCTGCGCCCAACCCAGCGCAAGGGCGCTACTTCAATCCTCTGAGCCCAGCGCTGGTTTCCCACAATGAGAACGAGCAACACTGCAACCGCCACATCGACCACAAAGAGGCCCCCGCCAAACCACAGCGCGGAGTCAAACGGAATAGTCAGCGCAGCCACGCCGATAATGAGGATGAGGCTGGTAGCCAAAGCAATCGTCGAAAATCTGCGCACCGTGGCCACCGGCGAGGCGAACGGCCCCCACATAACGCGAGGCCAGCGCTGGCGCGCGTCAGGGCGCAGCACAAATGCCACAGCCGCGCCAATCATCAGGCCAAACACGTGTGTGTCGGTGCCCAAATACACGCGCGAGGCGTTGCCGGATGCAGCGAACACCCACGCCATGAGGCCAACCGAAAGTATCGCAACAGCGCCAGAAATCAACAGGCCTATTTTGAGCAAGCGTCCGCGGCGCACACCCCTGCGAGCACGTAGCGTCAAAAGCACAATCACAAGCGGCCACAGCACATAAAACTGCTCCTCAACGGCAAGCGACCACAGATTGTTGAAGAGATCAGGAACAAACTGATCCGCATACGAACCACCGCTGGCAATAGCGAGCCAGTTACTGGAAAAAGTGAGTGCACCAAGCAACTGACGGCGAATCCCAACCAATGCGTCACCGCCAATGATGCCAGCGAGGGCAGTCATGACCACAACAACAAGCACTAGCGCGGGCACTATTCTGCGCACTCGGCGCGCCCAAAAACTACGCAGTGAAATGCGTGAATCTACCTGCCACTCCTGGACCAAAAGTGAGGTAATCAGGAATCCGGACAGCACGAAAAAGATATCCACGCCAATAAACCCGCCCGGCAAAACCCCGGGCAGCAGGTGGTAAATCACCACAAGCAAAACCGCGAGCGCACGTAACGAATCGAGTCCATGGAGCCGCGGAGCACGCGCAGCGGCGGCGCCGTAACGTGCTTGTGCTTGGGTCTTGTGAGGTGCGGTTGAAGAAACAGTGGATTGGTAACGAGGAAGTGTAAAAGCCATCAATCAGTCAGATCGCGAATCACGGAGTCAGCGAGCAGGCGGCCCTTTCGGGTCAAAATAATGCGGCCGGCAAACACTGCAGCAGGATCCACCAGACCCTGTGCAATGTGTGCGGCAACGCGAGAACGCGCGGGTGGGGACAGAACGCTAAGTGGTAGACCCTCGGATAATCGGATACCGAGCATTACGCGTTCCAGTTGAGCTTCCGATGCAGACAGGCGTTCGCGCCCTGCGGCTGGCGAGGAGCCTGATTCGAGGAGAGAGGCATAACGGATCGGGTGCTTGACGTTCCACCAGCGCAGGCCGGCGTGGGCATCGACGTTGGTGTCCGAATCGGTTTCCGAATCGGATTCCCGGTTGGGGTTGCCGGCCGTGTTCGTGTTGAACTCAGTGTGCATGTCCGAGCCGAGGTACGAGTGCGCGCCAGGGCCTACACCCCACCAGTCATCGCCGCGCCAATAGGCGAGGTTATGCCGGCATGCTTTGAGTTCGCCGTCTACGCGGCGCGCCCAGTTAGAAACCTCGTACCATTCAAATCCGGCCGCAGTAAGCAACTCATCGGCTAACTCGTATTTTGCAGCTTGGTCATCCTCGCTGGGCAGTTCAAGCTGACCGCGGCGCACCTGCGCAGCCATCTTAGTGCCCGGTTCAACTACGAGTGCATAGGCAGAAACGTGGTCCACTCCGGTATCAAGCACCGCTTCGAGGCTGGCACGCCAATCTGCCATTGACTCGCCTGGGGTTCCGTAGATCAGGTCAAGGGACACGTCGAGTCCCGCCTCACGTGCCCAGCGCACTACGTCTGGAATGCGGCGCGGATCATGCGTGCGTTCAAGGGTTGCAAGCACTGCTGGAACCGCTGATTGCATGCCAAAACTCACGCGCGTGAAGCCTGCCGCCGCTAGGGTTTCAAGGTATTCGGGTGTAACCGAGTCAGGGTTTGCCTCCGTGGTGACCTCGGCGCCAGGAGTTAGCCCCCACGCGCTTTTGACTCCTTCAAGGATCTTGGTGAGGTCTCTCGCTTTAAGCATGGTGGGCGTGCCACCACCAAAGAACACCGTGTTTGCGGTGCGGTGTGGCAATCCGGCCTGCCCCATAACGCGTTGCGCAAGATCGATTTCCCGCAGCGCTGTGTCCGCGTAATTGACCTGGCTTGCTCCGCCACCTAGTTCGGTGGCGGTGTAGGTATTGAAGTCGCAATACCCACAGCGCACGGTGCAAAAAGGTACGTGCACGTAGACGCCAAAGCCACGGTTCTCGGCCCCGGCAGCTACCCACTGTGGCAGAGCACCGTCACGTGGAGCGTCTTCGCCATCTGGCAGTGCTGGAGACATGGCCCCTTCTTTGAAATTCGTTGCCTGTGGGAGTGCTACTTCTTACGCGAATCGCCCTGCTCGGAAGTGAGAGCGGAAATGAAAGCTTCCTTTGGAACCTCAACGGTTCCAATGGTCTTCATGCGCTTCTTACCTTCCTTCTGCTTCTCCAGCAGTTTGCGCTTACGTGAAATGTCACCGCCGTAACATTTGGCAAGCACGTCCTTACGCATCGCCCGGATGGTCTCACGCGCAATTACGCGCATGCCAATAGCCGCCTGGATGGGCACCTCAAACTGCTGACGAGGAATGAGTTCCTTCAGTTTGGAGCACATCTTGACGCCGTATGCGTAGGCAGCGTCCTTGTGCACGATCGCAGAGAAAGCGTCAACGCGCTCGCCCTGCAGGAGAATGTCCACCTTTACTAGGTCTGCCGATTGCGAGCCCGATACGTCATAGTCGAGTGATGCATATCCGCGGGTACGCGACTTGAGTGCATCAAAGAAGTCAAAGACAATCTCGGCCAAAGGCAGTTTGTATCGCATTTCCACGCGGTCCGCAGACAGGTAGTCCATGCCCAACAGTTCGCCGCGTCGTTCTTGGCACAGTTCCATAATGGAACCGATGTACTCGCTCGGCGCTAGGATCGTGGCCTTAGCAACTGGTTCCTGCACATCCTGGATTTTTCCGCCGGGAAACTCAGAGGGGTTAGTTACCTCAACCCAGGACTTGTCCTCGAGTTGGACATCGTAAATAACGTTTGGCGCCGTGGAAATGAGATCGAGGTTGAACTCGCGCTCAAGGCGTTCACGCACAATCTCGAGGTGCAACAGGCCGAGGTAACCCACACGGAACCCAAACCCCAGCGCAACCGAGGTTTCCGGCTCATACACAAGTGCGGCGTCGTTAAGCTTCAGTTTGTCCAGCGCATCCCGCAAAATCGGGTAGTCCGAACCATCAATGGGATACAGGCCCGAGAACACCATGGGCTTGGGGTCCGAATATCCACCAAGCGCCTCTGTTGCCGGCTTAGCGGAGTTGGTAACTGTGTCACCAACCTTGGACTGGCGCACATCCTTCACGCCGGTGATGAGGTAACCCACTTCACCAACGCTAAGCCCCTTGGTGGGAATGCCTTCAGGCGACGAAACACCAATTTCCAGCAGTTCATGCGTGGCTTTGGTGGACATCATCTGAATACGCTCGCGCGGGTTCAATTGGCCGTCGACTACCCGCACATAAGTCACCACACCACGGTAAGTGTCATAAACCGAGTCAAAGATCATGGCTCGCGCAGGCGAGTCCTTAACACCAACGGGTGCGGGCACAACGCCAACGATGCGGTCCAGCAGCGCTTCGACGCCCTCGCCCGTTTTACCGGAAACCTTGAGCACGTCCTCAGGGTCGCCGCCCACAAGACCAGCTAATTCCTCGGCATACTTTTCAGGTTGCGCGGCAGGAAGGTCAATCTTGTTCAGCACAGGAATGATAGCTAGGTCGTTTTCCATAGCTAGGTAGAGGTTCGCAAGAGTCTGCGCTTCAATACCCTGGGCCGCGTCCACCAGCAGGATCGCACCTTCGCAGGCCGCAAGGGAGCGCGAGACCTCATAGGTGAAGTCCACGTGGCCAGGAGTGTCAATCATGTTGAGGGCATAGGGCGTCCCGTCAACTTCCCACGGCATACGCACGGCCTGGGATTTGATGGTGATTCCGCGTTCGCGCTCAATGTCCATGCGGTCGAGATACTGCGCGCGCATGGCGCGAGGATCCACTACACCAGTCAACTGGAGCATACGGTCTGCGAGGGTCGACTTACCGTGATCGATATGCGCAATGATGCAGAAATTACGCAGCAGATCCGGGTCGGTCGCCGCGGGCTGAATGCGGGCTTGGTTGGCCGCCGAAGGGATGGGAGTCACGCCTGCCATTGTCCCATGAAGTTACGGTGAACATGGTTGATCTCCCTATGACGCCCAACACCCGCGCATGACCGCACGGTAAAAACCGCTAGAGTTCCTCATGTGGCTAAGACGAACTGGGGATCCGCCCTTAAGACCATCGCGCGCGTAGCGTTTGACGCCCTCGCCGCCGCACAGAAGAACTCACCAAAGCGCTCAGGGACGAGTACCTCACCTAAGCCCGCGTCCACACGACGCAAGAAGGCAATTAGGGCCGGGGAATCGTCGAAAATCAATACTGACAGGAGTAAGAAGACCCACGTCAATGTGGACCGCGAGCCAAATTCAGTGCGCGCCGGGTCCACTCGTGCGGCCACGCCGCGCGTCCCAGCAACTGGACAGATTAACGACGATTCTGGGTACGTCTCCCCTCCCCTCACCTCCGCCTATCCCGGAGACTATTCGGGCGCAATCCACCCCGAATACGCACCTAACTTGGACGGCGACGCCGACCCAGGGGAAATCGTATGGACGTGGGTGCCCTTTGAAGAGGACTACAGCCAAGGCAAAGACCGCCCCGTACTCGTGGTTGGACACGACGGCGAATGGCTCCTCGGTCTCATGCTCACCAGCAAAGACCACACCTCCACAGGCAGCAGATACGGCAAATGGCTCGACATTGGTTCGGGTCCATGGGATGCGCAGGGACGCGATTCCGAGGTGCGCCTAGACCGGGCAATTAGGATCAACCCGGATGCGATGCGGCGCGAGGGCGCAGTCATGGATCGCGAACTGTTTGTGGCGGTTATTAAAGCGATGCCGTTCAAAAAGGCGTGAGGCCGTGCGCGGAGTGTGGCATATGGCATGATGTCGCGGACATCACCTCATTCGACAGGTGCCGCACTTCCGCAGCACCGTGCGGGTTGGTAGACTAAATCACTGTGTGTCCGTCAAGGTCGGCGGGCACCGTTCCAGGACCTCACCACGGGTTCCCCACCCCAGTCCCGGTGCTGGAATCGCCTTCTACGACCTATCCGCTCGCAGCAATGCGAACAAAAAGAAAGTCCTAAAGTGGCAAACATCAAGTCCCAGATCAAGCGCATTCGTACCAACGAGAAGGCACGTCTTCGCAACAAGGCTTACAAGTCCGAGCTCAAGACCTACGTGCGCGCAGTACGCGAGGCCATTGCAGCAGGTGACAAGGAAGCTGCGAACGCTGCCCTTATCAAGGCTTCGAAGAAGCTCGACAAGGCTGTTTCCAAGGGTGTCATCCACCAGAACCAGGCTGCTAACCGCAAGTCGGGTCTGGCCAAGGCTGTTAACGCCCTGTGATCTGACCGTTAGGTCACGATCCATTGGGCCGAAGGCGCCCAACTGATTGCGCAAAAGCGCCGCTCATGTGTCTCAGGAGCGGCGCTTTTGTTGCGCCCACGGCATCCGCAAGCCGCAGGCTAGGTGAGCATGGGCTGGGACGTGGCTGGCTCGTCGTAAATCAGAAATGCGAAGTGATCCTTGGGGACATATGAAAAATCCTCACTCAGCCCCAAAGAAAAGCACTCAAAGAAGTCGGACGAAACGGTCTAACGCACCATCGTGCGCCGCAGCGCACCATACAGCCCAAGCATCGCCACAACAGCAAGCCCCAGCGCAACAGCAAGATAATCCCAGCGCGTAATCGAGGTGAAGTTGTGCGAAAGCCACGGCAAAGTTGCCAGCAGCAATAGAGCAAAGAGAATCACCAAGCCAATTGCCACGATAATCGGCCCCTTAGGGCCAAATCGCAAGAACACCGCGCCAAACGCGCCACCCACACATAGCGCAATAAACGCAATAGCAAAAACAGTGGCAAACACCTGCAACTCGTTCCCGCTACCCACACCATTGGTATCAAACACATAGGCACCCACGCCCCAGTGGCCGGTCAACTTCTCAATCCAGTACAGGACCACCGCAACCGCGGCCACGTACGCGGACTGCAAGCCGTAATACAGCGCAGTACCAAGCGCATAAGAGCGCCTCGTAGTTCCTAGAGCCATGGCAAACGGAAAAGTAGTTGAAACCGCCTGCACACCGAGATATCCCAAGAAACCAGGGAGCGAATAGAGCACACCAGTATTTTGTTTGAATCCTTCAATGTACTCAGGATCTGAAACGCTAATGTCAAAGCGTTGAATAGCGAGCGCAACGATAACCGAGACCAGTACCACGGTCAGTAGAATCGCGGCAGGAGTGAGGAACGTGATGGCTCGCTTGCTAAAGTGCAGCCGAGTCACTGCAATCTTGTGGTTCATTATGCGACTTCCTTATTCCTGAGATCCACGTGAATTTGCTTCTGAATCAGCATCTGGCGAATATGTGTTTCCAAATGCCGCAATGAGGTCATGCAGCGCCACGGGAGCAGTACTCAAACCACGCTGCTGTGCCTCCTCCATCTGGGCGCTTGTTAGACCTGGTCGGATAATCGCAGAAGCTAGCGACCCTACCTTGCGCAATCGCAACACTGGCAACTGCGCAGTAAACTCTGTGAGCTCTGCATACTTTCCCGTCACCTCGGTGGCCTGACCATGCAGATCCTCAGCGGAGGCATCGAGCACAACTTTGCCGTCATTCAGTACCACCACTCGGTCAAAGATCTGTTCCATCTCCTCAACCAAGTGGGTTGAGATCAGGAACGTTCTTGGATGGGCGGCTTGGTCTGCGAGGAGTTCCTCATAGAATCGCTCGCGAGCCACAATGTCCAGCCCTAGGTATGGCTCGTCAAACACGGTTATGGGAGCACGTGAAGCCAAACCGATAACGATAGCGAGCGCCGAGAGTTGTCCACGCGAGTACTTCTTAACCAATGTGCGCTTGGGCAGACCAAAGAGAGCAGCAAGACGTTCAGCAAACTGTGAGTCCCAGTCCCGGTGAAAAAGCGGTGCCACACGCAGGATGTGATGGAGCCGAAAGTCATCGGGATAGCGTTGATTATCACGCACAAAGGAGATGATCTCCGAGACCGCGTCCGACTCGAATGGGGTCTTGCCTTCAATCACGACTTCCCCGGAACCTGGCCGGTCCTGGCCGGTGATAATTGCCATTGCTGTTGTCTTTCCAGCACCGTTGGATCCGAGCAGCCCGCAGATTGCACCCTGGGGAACCGTGAAGCTGACATCGTGCAGTGCGCGGGTGGTACCAAAGGACCTGCCCAGGTTTTTGACTTCAATTGCGGCCGGTTGCGCAGTCATGTCTGATTCCATTTCTTGACTGTAGGTAGTGGCTATGGGCAGTTGCGATCATCGCCGGTATTCCTGCGCGATGAGGCGTTGGATGGTTTCGAGATCAATGCCGAGTTCTTTGGCGCCCGATACAAAGCCTGCAATCTGCGTATTAATGAATGCGTTTTCTCGCTCAGCACGTAGTTTTTCTCTGGCGCCCGCAGCTACAAACATCCCGATCCCCCTCTTTTTGAACAGAATTCCACGATCCACCAGCAGGTTGAGCCCTTTACCTGCGGTTGCCGGGTTAATCCTGTAGAACAGCGCGAACTCGTTTGTGGAGGGGACTTGATCACCCTCTGCAGTGGCGCCAGACATGATGTCATCGCAGATCTTGTCAGCGACCTGCTGGAAGATTGGGCGCGACTCGTCAAACACTTCATGACCTCACTGGTTCATTACTCATGTAACTAACCTAGGAACCTATGGATGCCATGTCAAGGCGCATGGCGGGTGAGGTAAGGCTGGTGAGGTCAGGCTGGTGGGGACAGGCTGGTGAGTTACGGCAGAAGTAGTGGAACGGCCCAGCAGCGCTCAGCGGGTAGCCCAGCAGCGCTCAGCGGCCGTAGGCAGCGGCGATGGCAAGAACTGCGCGTTCCACCGCAAACACAGGGTCCCTGCCCTGCCCCTTTACTTCAGCGTCAGCCTGTGCAACGGCCGTAATAGCATCTGCAAGGCCATCAGGCGTCCAGTTTTGTAGTTCACGGCGGGCTTTGTCTGCCTGCCACGGTGCCATCCCTAGCTCGGACGCACTGTATCCAGATCGCATTGCACCTGCCTTAGCTAGCGTGCGGACTTTAAGCGCAAGTGCCGCCACAATAGGCACAGGATCGGTGCCGGTATCGAGGGCGTGACGCAGCAGCGAGATTGCTTGCGCAGCGTTGCCGGCAACGGCTGCATCTGCCACTTTGAAGCCAGTAGCCTCGACCCTACCACCATAGTATTTGTCCACCAGATGCTCATCGATAGCACCCTGTGAGTCACCGATAAGTTGCTGGCATGCCGCAGCAAGTTCACGCAGATCAGAGCCCAATGCCTCAACTAGCGCCCGAACTGCACCGGCGCTGGCACGTCTCCCCGCGCGCTTGAATTCAGCGGCAGCAAAAGACACCTTGTCCGTGTCCTTCTTAATGGGGTCACAGGTGACAAGAGGGGCACCGGATGCTTTGACTGCATCCAGCATTTTCTTGCCGCGCACTCCGCCACGGTGCGCGAGCACCATCCACACGTCAGGGGCTGGACCTGCTGCCACATAGGCAACCATGTCTGTGATCAGGGCGTCACTCGCAGTTTCCGCATTGTCGATGATAACGAGTCTGGCCTCGCCAAATAGTGACGGGCTCGTCAGCATAGAAAGCTCACCTGACTGGTAAGCAGATCCCAACGTCACCGTGCGTTCCACGTTCGGATCTGCGGCACGAGCCTGCTCGGTTATTCGTTCGATTGCCCGGTCTACAAGAAGACCTTCAGCGCCTTGGACCAACACAAGCGGTGCCAACGGGGCGCTATCCCAGGTCATCCCTGTCCGAGCTGAGCTTCGAGGTGTGGAGGCTGCCATGTTCCTAGCGTTTCATGGACAGTGCCCAACCACAAACCACTGTCCACCATGCTCACCTACAGCAGTTGTGCCACACTGATCTGTTCGCAATATAGCCGCTCCTACCTGCGAGTACACGTCCAGTGCACGTTGTGTGGGGTGCCCATACGAGTTGCCCTTTCCCACGCCAATTAGCGCTACTCGAGGATGCAATTGCGCCACGAGTTGCGGGCTCAAAGAAGCCGAGCCATGGTGGGCCACCTTCACAACATCAACCTGTTGAGTCCCGCCCTGTGCAGCCAGATAGGCGGCAAGTTTGGCTTGCCCGTCTTCCTCGAGGTCCCCTAGCGCCACGGCAATGTCTATGTCCTGCGCCAGCCCCGCAGTGCTACTGTCCACAGCACCGCGCTCGTCACCGGTTTGCACGCCAGGTCCAGCGAGTTCGATACGCAGCACAAGGCTCGACGCATTTGTCACGTCCTCCCCCGCTTGGTTGCGCTGTGCCAGCGAGGTGATTTCTTGCTCCGTGGGCCACAGCACCTTGACCCCACCAACTGTTGTGCGCGCACCTTCCGCATTGGGCTGGATTCTACTAATTTGATTGCGCCCGAGCACTGCGAGGGGAATGTTGTGCGCGGCTGCAAGTTCTTGCACGTGCCTGGCCGCCCCATCAACGCCAATTGCCGGACCAGTCACGATCTGTCCTACATGGACCGCCGCAACAACCTCGTCGAGGCCGCCTACATGATCGGCGTGATAGTGGCTGATATAGACGGCGTCAAGCACGGTGATATGCAGGGCTGCGAGGCAGTTGGCCACGCCCATCCCGGGCGGTCCGGTATCGATCATGATGGTGTTACCTGCGGCAGTTTTAGCTACGAATGCGTCGCCCTGTCCCACATCGCATGACGCCATGCTCCAGTTGCTTCCAAAGTGGCTTTCACGTGAGAGTGGTTCCAGCCACGCCGGGCGAAGCGAAAGGATTACGAGCAGCAAAATGCACGCTGCGGCAAGAATGCTGAGCCATTTGAGTTCGCGTTTTTGGGCATGTAATGCCCGTATAAGCGGACGTTGCTGAAGCGTGAGTAGGTATGGTTCGCGCCATCCGTCTTCTGCTTTTCTGCGATTCCCCCGGGTTTTAGCAGTGGCTACAGCTTTGCGTAGGGCAAGGAATCCGCTGGTTGCCCAGCAGGCATACGCGCCTAGACAAACCAGCAGGGTAAGCGCGATTAGGAGCACTACACCTATGAATCCTCGCGGCCACGCGATGGTGGCGTAGGGCAGACTCGCAGTCGTGCTCGCAACCGCGGCTATCCACCAGGTAGCCCCACTTGCAATGTGGGCAAAAACGAGCGCCGCGCCCGGCCAGATCCCGCTCAAAGCGGTGGCAAGTAGTCCAAAAATGGTGGCCGGAAAGAGCGCCGGATCCGCGGCAAGGTTGGCCGGTACCGAGTACAGCGAGACGTTGGGTTGCAACCCGAGCAATACCGGACCCACCGCTAGTTGCGCTGCAATGGGAACCGCGAACGCCCTGGCCGCAGTTTTGGGGAGTAGGGGCTGCCCACCTGTTGGCCGGTGGAGGAACTGGGCTATGGGCGCAGAGCCGATGACGAGGCCCGCCGTTGCGAGTACAGAGAGGACAAAGCCGTAGTCTCTGGCATACCAGGGGTCGTACAAGATGAGTCCTAGCGTTGCGCTTGCTAGGGCTGCGAGAGCTTGGCTGGGGCGCCCCCTGAGGGTTCCGAGTACTGCGACGGCGCCCATAACAGCGGCGCGCAGTACGGCCGCGTTTGGGTGTACGAGGCAGACGAAGCCTACAACGCTAAGTCCAACTACAGCGGCGCGGGCTGGGCGTGGGAGTTTCCATGTGATGGCCAAAACGATGAGGAAGACGATGGCAAAGTGTGACCCAGATACAGCGGTGATGTGGGTGAGGCCCGAGACTTTCATAGCTGAAGTGAGTTCTGGGCTCAGTTGTGAGGTGTCACCGATTGCTGCGCCGGGCACAAGGCCTCGTGCTTGCGGTGAGAAGCCGGAGATCAGCTGGGTCAGGTTGGACCGGATTGAGTTGATAAGTCTGTTGGGTTGGTCTGCCGGTTTGAGTATGCGAGGGGGCGCGCTTGCGGTGAGCTGGGCTATAGGGCGTTCGGCTGTTTGCGTGGGGGTGAGTTTCCCTTCGAGTGAGATGAGTTCGCCGTAGGCTGGCGGCTCACCCGTTTGCTGGGTGGTGGGTATGGTGACTTTGATTGTGCCGGGGAATGTGGTGTGGCGCCCGTGGAATTGTGCGTGATTGAGTTTTACGTCAAAGGTGAGGGCGCCGGCGAGGAAGCCTGACTGCTGGAGCCGTGGCTCACTTGTAACTGTGCCTTCTATGAGTACGAACATGCGTTGTGCGGCGGCGCGCGGCAGTCCGGATTCTGTGCGCGCTGCAAGCCGTAGCGAAAGCGGTTGAAGCAGTAAGCCTGCTATGAGGAGTGCGGCGCCGATTGTGCGCAGCAGTTGCCCTGCCGTGGATTGGATGCTGGCAGTCGTTCTGGACGCTTTGGTTGGCTGCATACCGAGCGCACGCATAGTCAGCATGCCGAGCCCGCAAAACACGCATGCCACCGCGGTTATTGTCACGATGCGGGGAGTAGCGCCTAGGAGTAGTGCGGTTCCAGCCCAAACGAGTAGCGCTAGTGGAGTAAGCCTCCTGTCGATCACGGCCTATCCCACCGTGGCGTGGTCTGCTATTTTGGCCAGGGTTGATGGGCCTATTCCTTTGACGTTTTGCAGATCGGCAACCGCGTTGAATGCACCGTTTGATTCTCGCCATTCGACGATTCGGGTTGCGATTGCTGGCCCCACACCTGGCAGCGCGTCGAGTTCTTCCGCGGTGGCTTGGTTTATGTTGATTGCGCCACCACCTGCGCCACTACTGCTGTTGGAAACACCACTGCTGCTAGAAATACTGTTGTTCGATGCACCACCGCTTGCTTCAGAGCCGTTGCCGGTAGCAATTTGCCGTGTGGCCTCACCCTTCTCAGGCAGGTAAATCTGTTCCCCGTCTACGAGCACACGCGCCAGATTGATGGCTGACTCATCAGCCTTATTGGTGGGTCCACCTGCCTGTTTCACACCATCGGCTACGCGTGAGCCGCTAGGTAGCTCGTATACCCCGGGGTTTTTGACTGCTCCGGCAAGTTGCACCACAACGAGTGCTTCTTGAGGCTCTGTTTCGCTGCTTTCTCCTTGGAGCGGCGTGTTTTCCTCAGGTAGGTCATCAACTGCTTGGTTTGCTTGCTTGGACGCGGTTACCTCCGCTGCAGAACCTGCGAGCTCGGATACCTCTGCGGCTTGTAGCGCATGCTCCTTTGCCTGCGGGTTGAGGAAACTGCGCACTGCAAACACCGCAATAATGAGCAGAGCCGTTGCAACGAGACCTATCGCCGCACGAGTACCGAGTGCCCAACGCGTGCGCGTGGCGTGAGCCGCCACCCGGCCATCGTGTTCAAGCGGATGGCCGTGCGCAGCAGTGTATGCAAGCGAAACCGCTCGTCCCAACGTTCCAGTGAGCGCCTCATTCGGTTCAGGCACTGTGGGCGCAGCCAACTCAGTGCCCTGCTCAACATCCACTTCGGCGCGTTGCTCGGCCCTCGGCCCATCCTCCAGATCGTCCCCGAGCCTGCCGAACAGTTCCAGCATCTCCTCGCGCGGCACCGTGTCATCAAGGCTGAATTTGCTCCTTGGGTTCAGCGCCTCACGTAACGTTCCGCTTGGAGCTTCACGTAGCAGTCCACTGGCTGCTCTAATGGATACTCCATTGGGCGGTCGAGTGAGCGTTTCGAGCCGGTTAATGCTGGTGTCTTTCACCCCGCAAGACTAGATTTTCCCCGCCTACCCTCGGAGTACTCGCCACAATTTTGTGTACGGACGCCGCATGCTCGTTCCGTGTGGAAAACCGTTTCTAGTGCGCCATCAATTAGTTGCCAAAGGTCACGGCCACAAGTCCAGGTCCCACGTGCGAGCCCAACACCGCAGATGCCGAGGACACATACACGGGCACCTCCACCTCGCCGCGTAGTTCATCAGCCAACGTATGTGCCCGTTCTGCATCCCCAAAGTAGTGCAGCGCAATCGCCCCCGCACCCTCACGCACGCTATCTAAGGCACGCTCGCGCAAGTACGCCAGCGCCGCTGTGCGAGTACGCACCTTAGCGGCCACCACAATCTGGCCCGAATCGTCGATTGTCAAAATGGGTTTGAGTCCCAGCACAGTTCCAACGGCGGCAGCGGCCGCACCGAGCCTGCCGCCTCGTCGTAAATAATCCAGCGAATCCACCATGAAAAAGGCACCGGATGTAGCCGCAACGCGGCTAGCCACCAACGCTACTTCCTTGGCGGGCCGGCCCTCATCTGCGGCGCGAGCGGCAGCCAGCGCCGCCAACCCCAGTGCCATCCCGGCGGTCAACGAATCGACCACTTCCACCGGGTGAGAACTGTCCTGAGCCACGGAACGAGCCGTATCTACAGTCCCTGAAAGTCCCGAGGAAATAAGCACCATAACCGCAGATTCGTAACCGTCCGCCCATACCCTGGTTAGGACTTTTTCAAAATCCTCGCGCGTGGGCTGGGAAGTGGTCAGGGTCTGGTGCTGGGTCAGCAGGTGAGCGCAGCGATCCGGCGTGATATCCGCATTTTCCTCAAATGATTGCGTCTGCGTGAGCACATGTAGATTAACCACGCGCAGGCCCGCAGCTGCCCGCAGCGAGTCCGGCAGGCTCGCCGTGGAGTCGGTAATCACAGCTACTCGAGGGCCCTCGCGCAAAAAATCGGTCACTCACCAAGGGTAATCGGTGCCACGCACCTCACGCGCACACGTACATTTTGATTTTCGACGATGCCCCACCCATCTGCGTAAACGCATCTCCCAGCCGGGCCAAGTTAGCTAAAGCGGTGGTGAGCGTTCAGAACTTAGTGGGTAATGGCAGCCTTGGCCTGGGCAAGAACATACTCAGCCGGGATGCGTTCCTGTTCGAGGCGTCGGTGGCCTTGTGCGGGTTGGGCGGTGACGGTGTCAAACGAGCGCTGTTCGGGCCCGGTGAGGTGACTGGGCCGCAGGTTGTGCACTTCAATGGGTTTGCCGTCTACATCAGTGCTCGTGCCAAAGCGTTGGAACTCAATGAGAGTGTCGAGGTCCATGGCAAGTGAGCGGATGTGCGGGTAACTGGCGCGAACTGAACTGAGGATGGACAGTCCGTCCTCATCGATATCGCCCCAGTACAACAGGTGTGCGGCAGAGCCAATAAAGTCTGCGCCCTCCATGAGTGCGAGGGCTTCCTTGCCGTTGCCAAACAGTGCAATGCCGCGGGGTAGTGCTGGGAAACGCTCCATAGATTCAAGGTTCTCGCAAACCACAACCACACTCGGCTCATATTCAAGCGGGTGGGCCTGCCCGCGCAGGTACACATCAATTGCGCGGGCGCGCGGCCGCGCCAAATGCTGCGGGTCAAGGTACCTCAGTTGCACGCGGCGCGGGCGTTCATCGCGTCCTGCTGTGGGATCAAAACCAAGTGCAAGCTCCACAAGCTTCAGATTGTTTTCAAGCCACTTGGTACCAAGCCCTGGGATCTGCACCTCGCGCAGGGTCTTGCCCTGCAGATGAAGGTCTCGCGGCGCGTTAGCAAGCGAGTCAGCGAGGAAGTCGAGAGCGCGGCACAGGTCGCGCACATCCTCGGTGGCTCGGGACTCACGGGTGCGTACCTGCTTACGCAAAACCTTTTGGCAGCGGAC
>Ga0222423_1000112_pt1 | contig 81339 bp, 68 predicted proteins | sample 3A0metagenome_FD_182472 | JGI IMG/M metagenome (GOLD analysis project Ga0222423, IMG submission 182472) | Enriched microbial communities from leaf-cutter ant dump, University of Wisconsin, Madison, United States - 3A0 (version 2) | ecosystem: Environmental > Terrestrial > Nest > Insects nest >...
ATTTTAGCTTTCAGCCTTCAGCTATCAGCCGCAGCGGCGGACCGCTTATTCATGGGCCGGTTGGTGATACGTCACCCGGTGTGCCCGACTTCTGATAGCTGATAGCTGACTGCTCATGGCTATTTCACCGGGCTTCATCCAGCTCGGTAACTTTCATTTCCCATAACCCGTGCAGGTCTTCCAGCCGGGTTTTCGATTCGGTATAACGCCGGCTCAGCTGTTTCAGCCTGCTTTCGTCTGAAAATATTTCTTCCCGGGTCATTTCCAGCTCCAGCTGAGACACTTCTTCTTCTTTCCGGGTAATCTCTTCCTCGATCTGCCCGATTTCCTTCTCCAGCTTTTTCAGATCGGTAACCGAAGCCTGAACCGGGGCCTTTTTCCCGGCAGAAGCGGCCGGTTTTGCGGCTTTCTTCACCGGCTCATCCAGGGTCCTGCCCTGCTCTTCCATCCAGGTGGCAAATTCCTCGTAGCTACCGGGGTATTGCTTTATTTCGTTATCTTCAATGTACCATACCTTATTGGAGACCTGCGAGATAAAGTGACGGTCGTGCGAGACCACCACATAGGTGCCTTCATACTGATCCAGCGCCTGCACCAGGATATTGACCGACTGCATGTCGAGGTGATTGGTAGGCTCATCCAGTAGCAGGAAATTGGCTTCGGAGATCAGGATCTTGGCCAGCGCCACGCGTGACTTCTCCCCGCCGGAGAGTACCTTGATCTTTTTGAAGACCTCATCGCCGGTAAAGAGGAAACAGCCCAAAACCGACCGGAGCTCGGTTTCACTCTTAGAGCCGTCGGCATACTTCAGCTCTTCGAGAAGGGTTTCATCGAGGTGCAGCGATTCCAGCTGGTGCTGGGCATAGAAGGAGAAATTAACGTTATGGCCCAGCTTGCGCTCTCCCTGCACGGGCTCGGTGCCGGCAATGATGCGCAGGAGGGTGGATTTTCCTTTCCCGTTTGCACCGATCAGCACAATCTTATCGCCGCGCTCTATGGTAGCAGAGGTATTTTTTAAGATGACCTTATCGCCGTAAGCTTTGGATACATGGTTCAGCTCCATCACATGCCGGCCGGGCTGGGTACCGAATTTAAACCGGAAATGCACCCTGGCCGTTTCATCAATGACATCGTCAATGAGCTCCATGCGGTTCAGGGCTTTCACCCTCGACTGCACCTGCCGGGCCTTGGTGGCCTTGGCTTTAAATCTTTCTATAAAGCGCTCGGTTTGCCGTATCTGCGCCTGCTGGTTCTCAAATGCGCCTTTCTGAATCTCGTTCCGGAGCGCTTTTTCTTCTACAAAAAAGCTGTAGTTGCCGGGATAATAAACCAGCTTGTTGTTGGTTACCTCCACGGTAATAGTACATACGTTATCCAGGAACTGGCGGTCATGGGAAACCACGATTACCGCATTTTCGTAGTTGGCGATATATTTTTCCACCCATTGGATGGAAGGAAGGTCGAGGTGGTTGGTGGGCTCATCCAGCAGCAGCACCGAAGGCCTGGACAGCAGCAGCTTGGCCAGCATGACACGCATCCGCCACCCCCCGGAGAATTCTTTCAGGGGCTTGGAGAGCTCTTCTGTACGGAAACCCAGTCCTTCCAGTATTTCTTCTGCTTTCGACTGGATGGTATAACCGTCCAGCAGGTCAAATTCATGCTGGAGCGTGCCCAGCTTTTCTACCAGCTCATCGCGGTAGTTGGTTTCCATCTCATGAAGCACCACATCTATTTCTTTCTGAAGCTGCAGCTCCCGCTCAAACCCTTCCATGGCTACGGTAAGAATGGAGTCTTCAGTCTGGTAAGACAGCAGGTCCTGGTTCAGGAAGCCGATGGTACAGTCGCCTGATTTCGAGATGCTGCCCGCATCGGGCTGGTATTCGCCCACAATCAGCTTCAGCAGGGTGGATTTCCCTTTCCCGTTCAGGCCGATCAGCCCGATCTTGTCTTTGGGTTTCACCTGCAGGTTAGCATCTTCAAAAATGGCCCTGCCTCCGAAATAAAACGACAGGTTATTAATATTCAGCATAGGATAACAAAAAAGTCTACAAAATTACACGGTTACGGTCAATTCTCAGGGGTTTTGTGCGGATATAAAACAAAAACGCCGGCATAACCAGCCGGCCCTTTGCAATTAACCCTAACCATTATAGAATATTTATTTATCCGTTTTCCGTGATTTCATCATGTTTATCACTTCATATACAAACAGTATTAACAGAAGTGGTAAAATAAACAAAACATCCAGTCTGCTTAGAAAGATCCCGATACCTTCAAAGTTGCCCAGCATATCAGAAAATGTTTTAAGTGCAAAAATACGTCTATATTAAACAATGCGCAACCCGTGAAAAAACCCATTTTTTCCCGGGTGTTTTAACTTTAGACCGTCAATCGTTCATTTGGTCACTTAATTTTTTTCTGTTCTATGTAACTGGTACTGTGTACTCTGGAGAGGGGTTTATTTTTTGATGAGTGCCGCCATGGTCAGCGAGAGGTCCATGAATACGATTTTTGCCCGTACGTTGCGCTCTATGTGCATCATGGCTTCGGAGATGGCCCCGGAAATTTTATCGATGTTTTCAAACCGGAAAACTTTGGAAAATTTCTGAACGAAGGTCAGCTCATCGTTTTCCAGTTTGATCATGTGGCCCAGGCCGATGTTTTCCAGGTAGATCTCCCGTAAAATTTTCAGCCCGTATTCCAGGATATTTTTTTGCTCTTCTTTTGAGAATTCGTCGAAGCGGTCGGCAACCGGCACCAGCTTAGCCAGGTCAAACACAAAACAGTAGCGCATCCAGTTCACAAACCATTCTTTATGGTCTGTTTCTTCCCGTCCCAGGTGGCTTAGAGCCAGGTTGATGTTTCCTTCGGTCAGGAAGGCGATCCGGGCGGCCCGCTCCCGGGTGAGCCCGTGCCGCTCTGCCAGGAAACCGACCATTTCTTCTTCGTCCAGCTCCCGTACGGCCACCCGCTGCACGCGCGACTGGATGGTAGGCAACAGGCGGTTATAATCAGAAGTGATGAGCAGGAAGAGGGTCTTTTCCGGCGGCTCTTCCAGGATTTTCAGCAAGGCATTGGCAGCCGGGGCCGCCATGGATTCCACATTCCAGATCACGACCACTTTATACCCGCCTTCATACGATTTCAGGGAAAGGTTCTGGATGATCTGCCGGGATTCTTCTACCGGGATGTTTCCCTGCCGGATACCGATGCGGTTCAGCCAGTCGGAATACGACCCGAACGGATTTTCTTTGACGAACTCACGCCATTCGGCCATGAAGTTTTCCGAAAGAACCTTTTTACCGCCTGCTGTAGGAAATGTAAACGACAGGTCAGGATGAACCAGCTTATCGTATTTGCTGCAGCTGGCGCATTGCCCGCAGGAGTCTTCACCGGTGCGGTGGCTGCAATTGATGTAGGTAGCAAAGGCCAGGGCCATCGGTAATGCCGCGCTGCCGCTTCTGCCGTCAAACAAGAGGGCATGCGCTACATTTCCCCGCCTGACCGAATCGGTAAGCCGTTCTTTGATCTCGCTCAGTCCTGGTATTTCAGCCCACCTCATAACCGGTTGTCGGCAATGTATTTCAATATGTTCAGGTCTTTCCCGTCCAGCGACTGCGATCTCCTGGACATGGTAGCCCCGATCACCTCCACTGCTTTGTCAAAGCGATAAGGCTGGTACCCTTCTGCTTTGCCACCCCAGGTAAAACCCGGTATAAATTTTTCCTGGAAACCGCTGCCGTAAATATTGCTGCACACACCGGCCACTGTACCGGTATTAAACATGGTGCTGATGCCTGCTTTGGTGTAATCGCCCAGGAAGGTCCCGCAGAAAATCTCCCCTGTATCGTAAAACCCGTTTAAGGCATACGAGTACAGGCTAACGGATTTGTAATTGTTTTTCAGGTTGGAATTGTTGGTATTGGCGCCCAGGTTACACCATTCGCCTATATAGGAATTCCCGAGGAAACCGTCATGCGCTTTGTTGGAATAGGCATGAAAGACCGAGTTACCCACTTCACCCCCAACCCGGCAAAAAGGCCCGATGGTGGTGTTGGAGCGGATTTTTGCCCCGAACGCCACCATTGCATTCCTGCCGATGGCCACAGGGCCGATGATGATGGCTCCTTCCTGGATAATGGCGTCGTCATCGATATACACCGGGCCGGCTTCTGCATTGATGATAGCTGCCCGTACCTGTACATTGCTGCCCGTAAAAACACGGTCTTCCCTGTATATGGCGGTATGCGGGTCGGTAATTTTCTCCGAGGGCCGGTTCGCGCTCAGCAGCGCATAATCAACCTCTATCTGCGGCCCGTTGTTCAGGAACAGGTGCGGCAGCTCACGCACAAAAGAAACGGGCTCTTCGTACGCCCTGCCTTTTTTTGCCGGTTCAAACCCGTAGTCCAGGTGATCAGCGGTTCTGAGGGCAATGAGGTCGTTTCCGGCATAGATGCTTTCCCCGGTATTTAACGCCTGTACGGCGCAAACCAGCGCTGCATCGGGCAGGCAGGAGGCGTTGACATACAGGTTATCTGCCGTATACCGGGCAGGAAATTTTTCTTTTAAGTACTCTTCGGTCAGGAAAGAGGCCGGGCTATTCAGCCTCTGCTCCCATTTTTCAGTCAGTGTCAGTACTCCGCAGCGCAGGCCGGCCACCGGCCGGGTGAGCGTCAGGGGCTTCAGGAAGTCCCTGTACTCCGGAGTATCGAAAAGAATCAGGTTCATTTATTTCACAGCGGTTAATTCGAGTGCCATTTTAACGGCTTCATAGGCATTGACCACTCCACCGGTGGTGCTGATGTCTTCCAGGGTAACCGGTTTATCGTCTACTTTCACGGTTTGGCCGGGAAGCTTCACAGCCGATTTCAGGATAATGTCTTTTATTTCGTAATGGGTAAGCTCAGGGAAGTACGAGAACAGCATGGCAGCCAGACCTGTTACCACCGGTGCGGCCATACTGGTGCCGTCAAGCTCCTGGTATTCTGAGCCGGGGGTTGTGCTGTAAATGGCTACACCCGGTGCAAAAACGTCTACTCCTTTCTTACCGTAGTTAGAAAACGGGGCCACCATTTTCTCGCCGGCTTCAAAGCTCAGGGCTCCTACAGAGATCCAGTTTTTAAATTCTTCACCCTTCAGCGGCTTGCGGTTGGGGTATTGAGGCTGGGTATCCACATCTGCATTGTCATTCCCGGCAGCCGCTACCAGCAGCACACCTTTGGAGTCGGCATATCTAACGGCTTCATCCACCCATTTTTTATCGGGTGAAAGCGATTTCCCAAAGCTCATGTTAATGACTTTCACCCCGTTATCCACGGCGTAGCGGATGGCATTGGCTACGTCTTTGTCGCGCTCATCCCCGTCAGGAACGGCTCGTATTACCATGATCTTCACATCATCGGCTACGCCCAGAACGCCTTTGTTATTGGTTCTGTCGGCACCGATAATACCAGACACGTGCGTACCGTGCAGGGCATCAGGCCCCACCACCTCATTGTTGCCGTATTTACCGTATTCCAGCTCTTTCGGGTTATCGCCTACCAGTGCCCGTGGATGGTAATCGAAGTTCAGGTTATATTTTACCTGGTTTTCAAAATGCTCCGCCCCTCTTTTCAGTTCGTTAATGCCACCCATTTCGTTCAGCTGCAGCCACATCTCGCGGGCCGCCCGTCCTCTCCGGTCCAGCTCAGCCACTTTCAAAGCGCTGACCACCTCTGTGGTGAGGGCTTCTTTGCCCGATGTAGCCTTCAGGATGGTCTCGGCTTCCTGTAACGCATTAAGCATGTTGCGGTACATGGGCAGGTATTGTTCGGCTTCTTTACGGTCTTTTTCGATGCCTTCCCTGAGCTTGTTCATAAGCTCATAGTCGGCTTTGTTCTTTTTGATCAGCTTTTTACCCGGCTTGTCACCGAATTTCTCCTTCAGGGTATTGTACACCCGCACACTTTCCAGCTGTTCGGCTACTATATCCTCTCCTTTGGCATTGCCCAGGAAGTCCCAGCCGTTGATGTCATCAATGAATCCGTTCTGATCGTCATCTATACCGTTACCGGCTATTTCTTTCGGATTTTTCCAGATATTTTCTTTGAGGTCTTCGTGGTAGATATCCACACCGGAGTCGATTACGCCCACCAGCACGGTCTGGTGCTTCCTGTTTTTCAGCAGCTCCCGATAGGCTTTTTCGGTGCTGATGCCCCGTACTCCGTTTTCTTTGAGATCAAGGTTATACCAGTTGAATTGTGTTTTGAGGTTCTGGGCAAGCAATGTGGAGGAAAAGAAAACGCCAGCTACAAAAAGTAATTTCTTCATACGTATTATCCGGGTTATGTTTATTTCATAAAGACGTTAAACCCTGCATCTTTATGCGTATAAGCAGATTAAAATTATTGCGAGGGACAAATATAAGACAAAAAAGTGCGTGAGTCGTTAACGAACCCACGCACTTCCGTAAATTTTAGTCCTTATTTTCAGTTATTGATCCTGTAGGCTACGCCGCTCGGGTTTTTCCCTTTTCCCGGGGATGCGATTTCCACCTGGCTGAGCTGAACCCCGTTTTCAAGCAGGTAGTCGCGTATGGCATACGCCCGGTCAACGGCCACGCGCCCCGATCCCCGCAGGGGGGTCAGTACCAGCTTCTTCCGTCCTTCTTTTAAAGGGGTGATGAGCGACTGGATGGCTGATCCGCCAACCACTTCTGCGCTGTTCCGGGCAAAAACAGCCGCGGGCACACCGGTCAGGCCTGCCGGGGTGGTGTCTTCAGAAGCCTCTTCCTCCGGTACATTTTTCGGAGCTTCTTTTTTCGGGACCTCTTCTTTACGGACTACCGGCTCGTTATGATTTACCGGCTCCTTCACCTCTTTGGGTACAGAAATAACTTTAACTGTATCGGTTGCTGCCGGCGCCGGGGTTGCCGTTTGCGGGCCGGTGGTCTCTGCCGTGGTATCTGCAGGTAAAAATATCTCTGACGGCTGCACATCCGCCTTCTTTTCTACTACCTGGGGCTCCCGGATTGCTTTTGTGCGGGAGAAATAATAGATCAATCCACCCACAAACAGGAGGAGCACCCAAGGCAGGATCATGCTCCAGTTTTCGCCCTTCCGGTCCTTGTTGAGTTCTTTTACCGCGTTATAATGGCTCAGCGGGGAGCTCTTGCCCCGATTGAACCGGGGCAGGTTAAGCGCATGCAGAATGGTGGAAGGAAGTGCCCCCGATACGTCATCTGTAGCCTCGTAAAGGCAGGCTTTCAGGGCTCCGGCACTCATATTCTCTTCTCTCGCCTTCTTTCCTACAAAACCCAGCACCAGAGGGGCCGAGAGGTGCAGCAGCGTATCGGCACTCTTCTTCTGAATGCCCGCATGGCCGGCGATTTTTTCGGCAATTCCTGAAGATTTATCTTTCAGAAAGTGATTGACGATATTTCCGCCTATGGTTTCCAGCAGCCGGGATTTTTCAGAATTCCCGGAAAAGGTTTCAAAGTTATTCAGGATATCCCCCGTATGGCCTCCGTCATTCAGAATTGCCATCAGGTTCCTGCCTGTTTTATCTGTAGCTGCAAATTTTATTACTCCTGCCAGGAAAGTGCTTATACCCAGGTCCAGGCCCAGCTTGGTTCCGTTAATGTCTTCACCCAGGTAAGCGGCAAGATTTTTTACCGCAACGTCCGAAACACTCTCTTTAATACTTGTCACTAAGTCCATTCCAAATTTTTATTCTCAAACCTCTTTTAGCAAGACAACTCCGTTTTTACTTTTACAAAAACCATGCCCAATAAAGATACCTTTACTGCAACCGGTTGCATAAATCGTTTCCCTGCGGGATTTTGTTTCCAAAAATTCTGTCGTACGCAGCTTTTTTTGTATTTTTGATAGACGGAAAAGCATACGCATTGAAAAAAATATTATTCATAGAAGACGATAGCCAGGTATCTTCTATCGTAAAAAAGGGGTTGGAAGAAGAGGGTTTTTCGCTTACCCTGGCCACTGACGGGGAGAGCGGGCTGGCCCTGGCCCTTGAAAAGTCTTTTGACCTGGTGATTCTTGACCTCATGCTTCCGCGTATTCCGGGGCTGGAAGTATGCAGCCGGATACGGGCTGTCAGGAATGTACCCATTCTCCTGCTTACTGCTTTAGGTACGGCCGAAAATGTGGCAGAAGGCCTGAACAAGGGTGCTGACGATTACCTGGTCAAGCCGTTTAAGTTTATCGAGCTGATTGCCCGGATCAATTCGCTTTTGCGGCGGGCAGGTCAGGCACCCGAGGAGGATCGCTCTGAAGTTTACCGGTTTGCCGGCGTGGTGCTGAATAACACGTCAAAGATTGTAACGGTAAACGGGCAGGAAGTGGCCCTTACTTCTACCGAGTTTAAGTTATTGCTGCTCCTGATGAAGATGCCCAACAAAGTGTATTCCCGCCAGGAGATCCTGGAGCAGGTATGGGAGGTCAACTTTGACCTGGGCACCAACGTAGTAGACGTGTACATCAATTACCTGCGCAAAAAGCTGGACAAGCACGGTTCTCCCAAAATCATTCATACCGTAGTAGGTATGGGGTATGTGATGCGGGAGAAATAAGCTCAGAGCCTGCCTGAGCGGGCCCGGAGCATAAAATCAGCCAATACCAGTGCGGCCATAGCATCTACAATGGGTACTGCACGGGGAAGCACGCAGGGGTCATGCCTGCCTTTTCCCGACACGATGACCGGCTCTCCGGCTTCGTTCACACTTTCCTGATCGCGCATAATGGTAGCCGTGGGTTTGAAGGCCACTTTGAAATAGATGTCCTGCCCGTTAGAGATCCCCCCCTGGATACCGCCCGAGTGATTGGTGCGGGTAAGCACTTTCCCGGCTTCGGCATAAAACTCATCGTTGTGCTGCGATCCCAGCAGGGCGGTTCCTTCAAAGCCGCTGCCGTATTCAAAGCCTTTTACGGCATTGATGCTTAACATGGCTTTCCCAAGCTCGGCATGCAGCTTGTCAAACACCGGTTCGCCCCACCCGGCAGGCACACCTCTGATAACCCCGGTAATGACCCCTCCTACCGAGTCACCTGCTTTACGCACCTCATCAATGTAGTCAAACATTTTTTGCGCGGTGGCTTCATCCGGGCACCTGACGGCGTTGTCATCGATACGGGCCAGGTCAAGCTCGGTATAGTTTTTATCCAGCTTCAGCCTGCCTACCTGCGAAACATACGAGCAGATCTCCACCCCGGCGCCCTGCAGCATGCGTTTGGCCAGCGCCCCGGCGGCCACGCGGGCAGCGGTTTCACGGGCTGAGCTCCTGCCTCCGCCCCGGTAGTCTCGTATACCGTATTTTTCGGTATAGGTATAGTCGGCATGCGAGGGCCTGAATTTATCGGCGATATGGCCGTAGTCTTTGCTTCGCTGGTCTTCGTTATAGATCACCAGCGCTACCGGCGTGCCCGTGGTTTTTCCTTCAAAGACCCCCGATAATACCTGGAAGCTGTCTGACTCTTTCCGCTGGGTGGTGATGCGCGACTGCCCCGGCTTGCGCCTGTCGAGCTCGTGCTGTATCTCTTCTTCATCAAAGTCTACCCCGGCCGGGCACCCGTCAATGACTACCCCGATGGCTTTTCCGTGCGATTCACCAAAGGTGGAGATTTTAAAAATTTTACCGTATGTACTACTCATTTTTTCTTCCAGATATATATTAATGTCATTATCATAAAGATCAGGACAAAGTTGGCAAAGAACCGCAGAAAGCTCCTCACATTGAATTCATTCCTGTCGGTTCGCAGGTTATCTATCCCGGTATAGATGTCTCTGACCAGGTTATTTTTCGAGACAATGGTATTGCCGGTCACCCGGATCTGCTCACGGGCGGTAAGCGTATCGTACCGGGCGGTTTTGATATTGAAATAGATTAGCGAAAAGTAGTTTCCCAGGTCGTATTCCCCTGCCGTTTTAGGCAATATTTTGTAGTTAAATATTTTTATGCCGGCCAGCTTGCCTCCTTCCTGTTGCAGCCGGCTGCCCGATTCAAAGAAATCCAGGTTTTTGTCATTTTCTATTTTCCCGAAGTTGAGCACGTCCATATTTCCCTGGCCCTCTACGGTAATGCCAAAGGTAAAGCTTTCACCGGTTTGCTTGTTCTCATTGCCCTGCATGTTATCCCGGAGCCTGAAAATACCTACCGGCACTTTATCCCGGAGCGGGTGGGCGGGGAGCTCTTTTACCCGGATCAGCTGGGGCCGGGATTTCAGGGGCGCTGACCGGTTACCATCTTTGTTCATCTGCAGGGTCAGGGCCGGGATAGTCATGTTATGGTTGTTCAACGGGTAGTATACGGCCTCGAAAAGATCATATACAAAGTATTTTTCTTCTTTGATGTACTCTTCCCGCTGGCGGATGGAGCTGATGATGTTCCGGCTTTCCAGGCTGTTTTCGGGCTTGATCTTCCGGGCCAGCGCTTCTACCTGGTCGCCTATATCCCGGGGAAACTGCCAGTTTACCGTATTTTTAGCCGAAGAGTAGAAAGACAGGCGGATTTTGACCCCTTCTCCCACAAATATTTCTTTCTTGGAGCACTCCACCACAAAGTCGGCGTCATCAATATCGATCATCAGATCGGCGTATCCTTCTTCATCATCTTCCACCGTGATGCGGGTAGGTTCTGAGCGGACCATTACATCGTTTATTTCTATTTCAAACGAGGGAATGATGAATTCACCGCCTTCTATGGGCGTATAGTATTTGGTGATGGTATGGACTTCTGTTTTACGGCCATCTACCCGGGTCTCTCCGTGGCTTACGGTACGCTTTCCCCGCTCAAAACCGGCCAGTTCCGGAAAATCGTCAAGGGTATAATCGGGCCCGTAAACGGTGACGGTCACGGTGAGGTTATCGTGCATAGATATTCTTTCCGGTCCTACTGCTATTTTCGGAGCGGGAACCTGGGCCATCAGTGGTACCCATACCACCGTGAGAAAGAATACAAGACCTCTGAAAGACATCGCGCAAATTTATAAAATTATCTATGCATTCCCCGCTTATCCCTTATATTCACACCGGATTTACTCAAAACTACCCATGAAAAACGGCCTATTGCTACTCGTTTTTACTTTATGCAGTGCTGCCCTGTGCGGTCAGTGGTCTGTTTCCACGCTTCCGGGAGAGCCTTCCATACGCGCCATGGACGCTTCGGGCAGCCACAATATCTGGATCTCCGGGTCAAACGGGAGCATTTTTGTGACAGCCGACGGCGGGCAGACTTGGGAAAACCGCTGTCCCGAAGAGTTCAGCCACCTGGATTTCAGGGGCATTGCCGTGCTGGCCGACAGCGTGGTGGTGGCCATGAGCGCCGGCGACGGATCGGAAGGCAGGGCCGTGGTGATCAAAACCACCGATAAAGGCAGAACCTGGAGGAAGGTGCTGGAGAAAAACGAAAAAGGAGTATTTTTTGATACGATCCGGTTTAAAAGCCCGTGGACGGGCTACCTGCTTGGCGACCCCATCGACGCCTTCCCCTACCTGCTGAAGACGGTAGATGCAGGCGAAACGTGGGTCCGGGTCGGCAACCTGCCCGAGATCAATGACGGGGAGGCCTCGTTTGCGGCCAGCAATTCATGCATTACCACCTCCGGCGATAACGTTTGGTTTCATACCCAGAACCGGATTTTCCATTCGTTTAATTCAGGAGAATACTGGCAGGTACATAATTCGCTTTTCCTGAAAGGAGCCAGCCAGGGCATCTTCGGTATTTTTGCCATTGATCCTTATACGCTTATTGCAGTGGGAGGCAATTATCTTCCGCATAAGGAGCCGGTATTGCAGTATGCTCATTCGGGGTCAGGCGGACAGGCCTGGTATACGAGTAAGGAATACTGGAAGGTCGGGCTTACGGAGTGTGTAGGGGTTTTTGGTGCGAAAAAGCACCTGATCAGTGTAGGTACCGACGGCTCGGCGCTATCGCGTGACGGCGGGTTTACCTGGAAGCCGCTGGATAACGAGTCGTTTCATGTAGTGAAATGTTTCGGGAATACCTGTATGGCGGCGGGTGCCAGGGGACGGGTGGGAATTATAAAGCCGGAATAAAGCCGGGGAGGCTAACTGATCAAAAAAATAAAAAACGCCGTGCTTTTTGTGCAACTTACTTTGTGTTGTCTTATATTTTCTTTAAATATTTTTTACACGAAGAACACAAAGTAAGTTGCACAAAGAGCACTACGCAATATTTAGTTTATCAATGGTGATAAAACTAATTTTAAGCAGTAAGTACAGCTTTACGCCTCCAGCGCGGCCACTCCCGGCAGTACCTTACCTTCCATGTATTCCAGCAGCGCACCGCCACCGGTAGAAACGTAGGAAACGCGGTCGCCGTAACCGGCATTGTTGATAGCCGCTGCCGAGTCGCCTCCGCCTATCAGCGAGAAGGCATTTTTATCGTCTGTAGCTTTCACCACGGCTTCTGCAATGGCGTTGGTTCCGGTAGCAAAATTCGGGAATTCAAAAACGCCCATCGGTCCGTTCCACAAAATGGTTTTCGATTCGGCGATCACCTGGCTGAAGAGCTCTATGGTCTTCGGACCGATGTCGAGGCCCTGCAGCTCATCAGGAATCTCACCTGTGGCAAATACTTCTCTCTTTGCATCGTTGCTGAAGCTATCGGCCGTTACGTTATCCAGCGGCATATATACTTTTACGCCTTTTTCCTTTGCTTTTTCCAGGATATTCAGCGCAAGATCCAGCTTGTCGGCTTCCAGCAGTGATTTACCGATCTTACCGCCCAGCGCTTTGGTAAAGGTATAGGTCATACCTCCGCCGATAATGAGGTTATCTACTTTATCGAGCAGGCGTTCGATGATCAGGATTTTGTCGGAGATCTTGGCACCGCCCATAATGGCGGTAAAAGGCTTCTCTGCATTTTCGAGGATATGGCGTGCGTTATCGATTTCGGCCTGCATCACTTTACCGCAGATCCTGTCGGTAAAGAATTGTGCAATCACGGCTGTGGAAGCGTGTGCCCTGTGGGCGGTTCCGAAAGCGTCATTTACCCATACATCGCCCAGCTGGGAAAGTTTTTCAGCAAAAGCCACATCACCTTTTTCTTCTTCTTTGTAGAATCTCAGGTTTTCAAGCAGCAGTACTTCGCCCGGTTGCAATGCGGCTGCCTGCTCTTTTGCCTGTTCACCGATACAGTCGTCGGCAAATTTTACCGGAACGCCCAGGATCAGTGATAAAGGTGCTACGATATGCTTCAGGGAGTATTTTTCAGTAGGGCCTTCTTTCGGACGGCCGAGGTGAGACATTAAAATAACGGATCCGCCGTCAGCAAGTATTTTCTTTATGGTTGGGATAGTGGCCTTTATCCGAGTGTCGTCTGTAATTTCAAACCGCTCATTTAAAGGAACATTAAAGTCAACTCTTACCAAAGCTTTCCTGCCCGCGAAATCAAAGCTATCTACTGTTTTCATAGACTTTTGCAAATCTTCTTTTTGGTTTTAAGGATCCAAAATTAAAATTTATTACCCTAAGCGGCTTCATGTTTTGGCGAGAATTTTAGCAAACCGGTTTTTAACATCGTTATTATACAAAAAAATACAAAATAAATCATATCAAGAGGCATCTGCAGGCCCGCTCTGCCGGATGAGAAAGAAAAATATTCACGCAGTTCTTTGATTTTCAATCATAAACATCTATTTTTGCAGTCCGATTTTCGGAAAAAATCATTTTTTTAATTTATTTTATTAGTCAAATGTTTCAAAACCAGTACGAAACAGTGTTCATTTTAACTCCCGTTTTATCTGATGCCCAGATGAAGGACGCTGTTGACAAATTCAAGTCAGTTTTAGCTGATAACGGTGCTGAGATTCTCAATGAGGAGGCATGGGGGCTTAAGAAGCTTGCCTACCCTATTCAGCACAAAACCACGGGCTACTATCAGCTAGTTGAGTTTAAGGCAGATCCTAAGCTGATCGCCACATTGGAAACTGAATATAAGCGTGATGAGCGTGTTCTTCGTTTCTTAACCACCAAGTTAGACAAGCATGCGATTGAGTATTCTGAGCGTAGAAAAAAAGGCGGTTTCAAGAAATCTGAAGCTCCTGTAACAGAGTAATCACCTAACATTAAACATTCATCGTTATGTCATTAGTAAACGAACCGGTAGAAAGAAAAGAACAGAACCGTAAAAAATACTGTAGATTTAAAAAATTGGGTATCAAGTACGTAGATTACAAAGACCCTAATTTCCTTTTGAAGTTTCTGAATGAGCAAGGTAAAATTCTTCCGAGAAGACTTACCGGAAACAGCCTGAAATTTCAGAGAAGGGTGGCTATTGCCATTAAGCGTGCCCGTCACCTGGCATTATTGCCTTACGTGGCTGATGGTCTTAAGTAATCAATCCAAAAATTAATTTACAATGGAAATAATATTAAAAACAGATATTGCCGGACTGGGTTATAAAAACGACATCATCAGCGTTAAACCAGGCTACGGACGTAATTACCTGATTCCCCAGGGATATGCGGTTTTAGCATCTGAATCCAATAAGAAGATCCTGGCTGAAAACCTGAAACAAGCTGCTCACAAAGCAGAGAAGATCAAAGCCGATGCCGAGGCCATTGCTGCCCAGATCGGTGACACCGTGATCACCATTGCTACAAAAGCAGGCGAAAGCGGAAAAATCTTCGGACGGGTGACCAACACCCAGGTTTCTGATGCACTGGCGGCAAAAGGCATTACGGTAGACCGTAAGAAAATCACCGTAGGCGACATCAAATTTGTAGGTGACTACACCGCCATTATCGATCTTCACAAAGAAGTGAAGCACGAACTGGCCGTGAAAGTAGTAGCCGAGTCGAATGAGGAGTAATTCTCTCTGATATTTTTATAAAAAAGGCCACCTGACGGTGGCTTTTTTTATATGTGTTTTATCTGTGCACAGGGCTGCGCCCTGTGCAGGGGGATTGCGCCACTTCGTGGCTGAGGCAAGGGCCGGGGAATAGCTCCCTATGAAAATGGTAGTATGACAACCTTGCAAAGGACTACACCCTGTGCAGGGGGATTGCGCCACTTCGTGGCTGAGGAAAGGGCCGGGGAATAATTCCCTATAAAATGGTATTTTGAAAACCTTGCACAGGGCTACACCCTCTGCAGGGGGATTGCGCCACTTCGTGGCTGAGGAAAGGGCCGGGGAATAGCTCCCTATGAAAATGGTATTATGCAAATCGCACGCGAAGCACGCGGGCGTTGACCCCCAGATCGCGAAAGGTCTTCAGCCAGAACAGCTGCTGGTTGCTCAGGGTATCGTTAGGCGATTTTATTTCCAGGAGCTCGTAGTGCGTTTCGTTCCAGATCAGCAGGTCGGGCATCCCCCGGGAGTTTTCCACCAGGTTTTCGGCCATGGTCTCCATTATTTTTCTCAGGGCGGGAAGGTCAATACGGGAGGCCAGCACTTTGACCATGCCCCATATTTCCGGATCCCACACCACAAACGGGTTGGCCGTACCGAAATTCTTTTCAAAGGTTTCCCATAAGCCGGCTACCAGCTCATCCGGGTCACGAAAGTTATCGAGGCGCTGCTGCACCTGTACCCGGCGCTTTTCGTAAAAATCAGGCAGGTACAGGTCAGAGGGCCTGCGCTGGAAAGGGTGGTGGAAAGCTACCAGGGAGGGATCAAAGATGATATCCCACAAAAGCAGCCCAAACAGGGCTCTCCAGGAGAAGTTTTCGGAAAAAGCACCCGAATACCCCTGCTCCAGGAAATATTCGAGGCTACCCAGCTCTACACTGTGCCGGTATTCTGCCCCAATAGTGATCTCATCGGCTTCCTTCAGCCATTCAGTAGTTTGCTTCCGGTTCTTTTTGCCTGACAGCGTAGTGAGGAAGTATTCTGCAAAATATTGCTCATCTACATTGTAGGGAGAAACGATCATCTCTTCGCATACCGCCCGGGCCTCATCATAGAATTTACCCCGGGCCAGGCAGCGGGCCTTGCGCTCACGTGCCGGTGGAACCTGTGCGTCATCATACAGCTCAATGGCCAAGTCATAGGCTTTGCACCGCTCCAGGTGCCGGCCGATGTTCAGCTGAAGCTTCTGAAAGGCCGGAACGGCAACAGGGTTTAGCTGCCGGTGGGCATCTCTGAAGCTGCAATACCAGTCAAAGACCTGTTCAGGCCCGTAGGTCTCTTTTATTTCAGCAAAAACAAGGTATTGCTCGGATACCAGCCACTTGTCTTCTGCCTCTTTCCGGGTGGTAAACCGGGCCACCAAGTGATCGTCATGCTGCTTATAGTACTGCACCAGGCCCAGGTCGCGCAGCACAAATTCGGTCATATCCATGCTGCGGTTACCAAAAAAGAGAAACTTCAGGAAGGAAACCTCTTCTTCAAAGCTCACCTTCACCAGGGGAAAAGAGCTGCTGATAACGCGGATGATTTCTTCTACGCTCAATGAAGCCCTGAGGTACCCGGTGATCTCTTCTTTTTTAGCCGTTTTCAGCTCCCGGAGGCCAAAGGCTCCTACCAGCTCGCTGCGGGTAAGGAGGGCCAGCAGCTCATTGAGCCAGAGCCTGTGATCTTCAAAGTTCAGCGGGGTAATAAACCCGCGCGTCTTCAGTATTTCCAGGTTTCCCGGAATATCTTCTATTTCTGCATATTTGAGGGTGCTGACCTTAAAGAACAGGCCTTTCCGGTTCGTAAAACGGATAAACAGGCATTGGGCGTCTTCGGGCAGCGTATAGTATTTCCGCAGGAACCTCCACTCTGATTCTACCAGCAGATCTGCGTATTTGTCTTTGACAAAGCTTAGCAGGTACTCAAAGTTATCGTGATAGTATTTGGGCGGCAGCTCTATGGTACTCATAAGCAGCTACGATCAGGCGTCGGTTTGAGGGGCTCTTTGCCGGTAGTAAAACCTGTACAGAAGAGCTGCAAATACCAAGGTGGAAAGCACTACCCAGGGCAGGGGAATGTTATCCATTTTCTCCAGTTCGGGCGATACTACCCCTTTGTGAATAAAATGAAAAAGGATCACCGCCACGGTATTGTTAAAAATATGCGCCGCTATAGGTACCCGGATATTCCCTGTCCATACATACAGGTACCCGAAAAAGGCACCCAGCATCATGCGGGGCAAAAAGCCGTAAAACTGAAAATGGATAGCGCTGAAGAGGATAGCCGATAACCAGATGGCCAGATGTTCATTATTCAGTCCTCTGAGCAGCTTCCGCAATACAATACCCCGGAATATGAGCTCTTCCCCGATACCGGCAATAACGCCGATCACCAGGATATTCATCAGCAGCTGCAGCAGGGTGTCTGATTTCGCCAGGTATTCGGTAATTTCTGCAGCCGACCGCTCCATTTCTTTCAGCGTATTTTCCAGTCCGCTCAGGAAGCCGGGAAGCTGAACATTTTCATTAATGCTGCCCAGGTAGGAGTTGAACGGCAGGAAGGCCATCTGGAGAATAAAAACCGTGAGAATTACACCGGAGGAGCTGAGTTGGCGGGAGCTGAAATCAGCTATTGGCTTTCTTTCTATCCACCGCCAGTAGGCCAGGGCCGTCAGGACAAATAAAATCAGTGAGGAAAGTCCCTGTGCCGTCACCAGCAGCCACCAGCCCGTCCGGCTGCCCATCATGCTACTCATTCCCCGGCTAAGCGCTTCGAGGTCAATGCTGCCTGATTCTTTTACAATAGCCACTATCATCAGGCCTGCCTGCACCACGGAAGCCAGCACAAGACCCAGGCAGATAAACCCGAACAAGATCAACAGGGAAGACCAGGCGTCTCTTTCAGAGGAGTTCCTTACAAAACGTACAAAATCCATACGATCAATTTTTCAGCAAATATCGTTAATTTCCGATAGGATTTTAAGCCCTTCAAAATTGATTTTTTCTAAGCTATTTATGTATTTTTGCAAGCAACACCTTAACCAACTATTGTGAATGGCAAATTTTAAGCGAGAGATCAACCTCTACGATGCGGTAATGCTTGTATCCGGTACCATGATCGGTTCCGGTATTTTTTTAGTTTCTTCTGACGTGGCCCGGCAAACGGGCGATACCGGCTGGCTGCTTCTTTCCTGGCTTATTGCAGGCGGGCTGACCATGATGGCAGCCCTTTCTTATGGTGAGCTGGCTTCTATGTTTCCCCATGCCGGCGGACAGTACGTTTTTCTTCAGAAAGCCTATAACCGGCTGATCGGCTTTTTGTACGGCTGGTCGTTTTTTGCCGTTATCCAAACCGGGACCATCGCTGCAGTAGCCGTAGCGTTTGCCAAATACACCGGTGTGCTGGCGCCTTCGGTGATCAATGATGAGCCGATCATCCCGATATACGGCTCTTTCCAGATCTCGTCTCAGCGGCTGCTGGCTATAGCCACTATTATTTTCCTGACCTATTCCAATACCAAAGGGGTCAAGCTGGGCAAAATCATCCAGAATATATTCGGCAGCACCAAGCTGATCGCCCTGGCTTTCCTGATCGTGATCGGCTTTATCTATGCCAATTCTGAGGTCATATCGGCCAATTTCTCGCATATATTCCAGGCCAACCCAACGGCGATGCTCTCTGTCAATAACGAATGGACAGCCACGATGATCGGTGGCATGGGCATTGTGCTGGCACTGGGTGTGACCCAGGTGGGTACGCTGTTTTCAAGCGACGCCTGGCACGGGCTGGCCACTGCCGGCGATGAGGTGATCAATCCCGAAAGGAATATCCCGCGGGGCCTGGCCATCGGCACACTCCTGGTGACCGTTTTATACCTGCTGACCAACCTGGTTTATCTTTTTATACTTCCGCTGGAAGGAAGCCCCGAGGCCACTGATGTGATCGGGAGAGGGATCCAGTTTGCCTCCCAGGACCGCGTGGCAGCCGCAACGGCTGAGGCGATCGGCGGGCCGTCTATGGCCGTGTTTATGGCTATACTGATCATGATCTCTACGTTCGGCTGCAATAACGGACTTATCCTGACCGGTGCCCGCATGACCTATACCATGGCCAAGGACAACCTCTTTTTCAAAAGCTTCGGAAAGTTGAATAAAGCGGCCGTTCCGAGCACTGCACTGTGGTGGCAATGTGCCTGGGCCGGGGTATTGTGCCTAAGCGGCAAGTATGGCGACCTGCTCGATTACCTGATGACGGTGGTTATCCTGTTTTACGTGCTGACCATTATCGGTATTTTTATTCTCCGGAAGAAAATGCCCGATCACCCCAGGCCCATCAAAACGCCTTTGTATCCGGTTCTGCCGCTGTTGTATGTCATAATTGCATCGGCTATCGTTATTATCCTGATTAAGGAAAAGCCGCAGTTTACGTTTCCCGGGTTGGGTATAGTGGCCCTGGGTGTGCCGGTTTATCTATGGTTCAGAAAAGGATTGAAGTAATAAAAGAGACCAGAGAGGCGGCTCCGGCTATGCCGGAGCCGCCTCTGACTTAATTTTTGTTGATCAGTACGGCTACTTCTGACGGCAGATGGGTAGCCTTGTTTTTCCGGGCCAGGTCATGGGCTCCCAGCAGGATATCCGGACGCCCGTCGCCGTTCACATCGCCCAGCTCCAGGGTCATCCACTGGCCTGATTCCACTTCTTTAAAGGTAGCAGGCGAGAAATCATAAGCACCGTTATTTTCGAGATAGGTAAACCCTTCTCTGGCATCTTTCCGGTAATAGGCAATAGCGGCAATATCGAGGTCGCCATCGCCGTCAAAATCAGCCGCCATGGCTTTGGTGGCCCCGTAAAGCGGGTAAAACCAGGCCTGCTTAAAAGTATTTCCTCCTTTGTTTTCGAATATCCTTACGCCGTGGTAGTTCTTCAGGGTAAAAGAATAGTCGGCGTTATCCCCGTTAGCATAGAGAATATCGGGCAGGCCGTCATGGTTAAAATCGGCCAGCTCAAACCACGAAGAGCCGTACACCGGTGAAAACGTTAAGACCGACTCCTCTTTAAACCGGCCTTTTCCTTTGTTGTAGAAAATCGAAATACCCTCCAGTCCCTGCGCGTACAGCACCACAATATCGTCTTTGCCGTCGTTATCCATATCTTTAATTACCATGTTCCGGGCTCCGGGCATATTTTTGATCACCCGATCTTTCCGGGTTTTACCGTCATACCAGGCCAGGCTACCGGTTTCAAAGCCGAAGTTGCAGACGATGATATCTTCGGTACCGTCCTGGTTAATATCGGCAAAGGCAAAATCAGCCGGTTTGTGCAGCTTCTCCAGCACGTAGGTTGAGCCTGTTTTATCGTTATACCGAATGAGCTTCCCCAGGCTTTTCTCGTGCGGGCCCAGCTGCCCCAGGTCCAGGAAATACCAGTCGTCTTTCCATTTCCTGATCACCGAAAACACGCCCGGCTCCATGATGGAATCGGTGACTACTTCGCCGTTTTTCCATACAAACCGCTTGATCTCACCCCTTGGGCTACCGGCCAGCACGACACCCGATTGCCGGTCAAATCCAAGCGCCGTGGTGTTGTTCTGGTAACCTTCACTCTGTAAAAATGGAGTAAAGCTGAATCCGGGCAGGTCTTCTTTCAGGGGCTTCCGGGCCGCCTGAGGCAATGGCGATTCCGGTGCATTTTTAAGGTAGAATTCTACTATTTTCTGATAATCTTCTTCGTGGATCTTCGGTCTCAGCGGGTATATGTTCTCATACACCAGGTTTTCAGTGCCCTGCTGCACCTGGAGTACATTTTTACTGAATACATCTCCTACACCCAGGCGGAGGCCCATCTCAGGCAACGTCCGGGTTTCCCAGGTTTTCTTATCCAGCATCCAGGGCTCCACATACTGATGGCAGCTGCCGCAATGCATTTTGGCCAGGGTTTCACCGGGCAGACCGGAGGGTTCAGGAGGGTTTGTATTCTCTGCCTGATTACCTGAAGAGCAGGAAACCAGGTAGAAGCCAAAGACTGCAAGCAGCAGTACAGGAAAACATTTCATAAATAATTACTCAAAATAAAAGGGTCGAAGAATCACTTCTCCGACCCTTTTCGTATTTAACACATTTTTAATTATATCCCGGATTCTGCTTCAACGGTGATTGTCCGTTCTTGGTGCTCAGGTCAATCTGACGCAGCGGAATAGGATAGATTTCGTTTTTACCTTTGGTAAACCGGCCATTTCTTACGTCAGGAGTAATGGCTCCTTCATAGGTGAAATAGGCATTCATGGTTTCTGCGGCAATACCCCATCTCGACAGGTCAAAGAAGCGGTGGCCTTCCATAGCCAGCTCCAGTTTTCTTTCGAAATAAATGGCCTGCAGGGCACCGTCTTTACCTTTAGCAGCAAATGCTCCTGCCGGATAGGTCTTAACCACATAATTTGCAGCAGGTTTGCTCGAGAATCCAGCCGTCGGATCGCTTGGATCGGTATAGTCATGCAGCCAGCTGTCTTCTTTGGCAGCCCGTGCCCGTACCATGTTCACCAGCTCCTGGGCCCTGGCCAGGTTACCCAGCTGAGCTTCTGCCTCGGCATTCATCAACAGAACGTCTGCAAAACGGATAAGGTTAACGTTAATGGCTGAACCCGGTGCCCATGAGCTTTTATCGGCATATACACCCTGAGTAGCTTGCCAGTAAACACTTTTCTTAGGTGAATACGGACCGGCATAGCTCTGATCACGAATCCAGGTTTGTCCGGGATGGTAACCCCAGTCATGGAAAGGTACTCCTCTTCTACCTACGGTCCAGTCAAGTCTTGGGTCCAGAGGAGTGGTGTTATCCGGCGTAAAGGCTGCACTCGAAAGAATACCCTGGTCGTTTTTCAGCGCCTTGGTATTGTATGTACTTACTAAAGGCAGCCCGGCGGCATCGGTCTGGAACGAGTTGGCCAGGTCAACGCTTGGCTGGTAGAATCCACAACATCCAAAAGGCGAGTTGTACGGGAAGTTCAGCATCCAGCCTTCGTTTCCGTTAGAAATGGAGTTTGAACCGTCATTAGCCACCTGCTGTACCGCAAATACCGACTCCTTGCTGTTTTTGGTAGCAGCATTGAAGTTGTCCTGGTAGCGATCCAGGAGACCGTATTTTTCACCGCTGGAAGTTACCCCATTGGCAATCACCGCATCAAAAGTGGCTTTGGCTTCGGCCCATTTTTTCTGGTACAACTGTGCTTTACCCAGGTAAGCCCCGGCAGCCCATTTGTTGGCCCGGCCTTTCTGGCTCTGGGTATTGGGCAGGTTATCGTAGGCAAATTTAAAATCGGCCTCAATTTTTGGCCATACATCTTCGGTATTGCCTACCACTGCAGGGTCTTCTGTGGTTTCATCCACCCACGGAATATTGCCAAACATTTTTTTCAGCTCAAAATAGTAGTGTCCTCTCAGGAAATGTGCTTCCGCCTGGATCCCTTTCTTATCAGCATCAGAAATATCAGACGCTTCTGCCACATTCTTCAGCACAGCGTTGGTCCGGGCCACACCTTCATAAGATACCACCCATTTGCTGTTAAAGAAGCCGTTGCTGGGGTCAGCCAGGTGGGTCATAATGGTGTTAATACCGGCCTGGTCAGTTCCGTCAGAACCTTTGTGGGCTTCTCCCCCCCCAATGGTACCGTAGATCCAGTTATCGGCGGCCGCATCCCAGGAAGAAGCAGCCCCCATGCCGGTTCCGTCTAATCCGCCGTAGGCACCGATCAGGAGGGCATCAATACCGGCGCGGCTTTTCAGCTGGGCATCGGATAAGGCCCCCAAAGCAGGAAGGTCAAAGAATGAATCCTTACAGGCCGTAGTTCCGAAGGTAAGGGCGGCCGCCAGGATTATCGAATATTTAAATCTATTTGATGTTTTCATTTTCTCGAATAATTTAAGACTTAGAATGATAAGTTAAGACCGATCAGGAATTGCTTCGTATTTGGATAGGTTCCTTCGTCCAATCCGAACGCCGTAGAATTCTGTACCTGTCCCACTTCAGGGTCTGGTCCTGAGTACTTGGTGAAGGTAAACAGGTTAGCTGCCTGAATATACACCCTTGCGCTTTCAATTTTCACTTTCGACAGCAGATTAGCCGGAAGCCGGTATCCGATCTGTGCGTTTTTCGCTCTTAAGTAAGACCCGTCCTCAACGTAGTACGAGTTAGGTACTGTACTGGTACTGAACGACCCGGTGTTCTCCTGGATAGGCGCCGTAGCATTCTGGTGGCTAGGAGTCCAGGAATCGTACAGGGCTGTTTTGCTCTTGGCTCCCTGGAAGCTTGGATAGAAATCTGTCCACCATCTTACCTGGTTCCAGATGCTGTTGCCCTGAACACCGTACAGGAAGATGCTTACATCAAATGCCTTGTATTTGGCACCCAGGTTCAGACCGTACGAGAAGTCGGGGCTAGGATTGCCCAGGAAAGTCCGGTCTTCAGCGGTGATTCTACCGTCGCCGTCCACATCTTTGTACCGGAACCGGCCTACAGCCACGTCAGACTGGTATTCTCCGCCGGCTTTGGAATTGGCCGCATCAATTTCAGCCTGCGAATTCCAGAAGCCTTCTATCTGGTAACCGAAGAAGCTGCCTACGGGGTGGCCCACCTGGTTTCTTACGATGGCCGAACCGTTAAACCGGCGACCTTCCTGGTCAAAGTAATCGGCTCCGTCTGAAATCTTGAGGATCTTGTTATTGTAGGTCGTAAAGGTGACCGTAGCGTTCAAGCTCAGGTCTTTCTGCACCTGCTTCTCACCGTAAATGGTCAGGTCAATACCCTGGTTTCTCATGGAACCGATGTTTACCGAAGGACGGGTTCCCTGTCCGGCAGTAGCCGGCATATCCGGTGCAAACAGCATACCGTTGGTTTGCTTTTTGTACCAGTCAAAGTTAACCACGAGGGCATCGTTAAAGAAGCCGGCGTCAAAGCCTATGTTGGTGTTAACCACTTCTTCCCATTTCGCGTTCGGGTTACCAATACGGGTTCTGATAAAGCCCATGACGGTGCTGTTACCGGTGCCGTTGATATCGTAGAAGGCTGCTCCTCGGTTCTGGCCATACGTAGTGAACTGGTTGGCCTGGTCTACGTTAAACTGGTTACCCATGGTACCCCAGCCACCGCGGATTTTCAGATCGGATAACCACGAAACATCGCTCATGAAATCTTCCTGCTTAACTTTCCATGCGGCAGACACAGCCGGGAACACCCCGAAGTTTTGTGTAAACTTGGATGAACCGTCACGACGTATAATACCACTCAATATATATTTATCAAACGCAGAGTATTCTACCCGGCCAAAATATGAGAATAGTGCTTCTTCTCCTCTCCGGTCATAGTTGGTCTGAGTTCCGGAACCTGTTGCCAGGGTAACGTAATCGGGGTCAAAAGAGAAATACCCTAACGTACGGGCTTCCATTTGCCTGTATCTGCTGTAGTTCGATTCAGTACCGGCCAATACTTTGAAAACATGGTCAGATCCGAGATTGAAATCATAAGTCAACGTATTACTCCAGGTCCATCCGAAACTCTGGCTAGCACTTTCAAAATAGGAGTTAGTCGTACCATTTTCAGCATTTTCATACTCCGGATAAGAAAAAGAATTACTTAAAGTATTAAGTGACACTCCACCAAAGTTAGTTCTGAATACCAGGTTCTTGAGGACGTCTACCTCCGCAAAAACATTACCGAATATCTGGGTATTTATACCTTTGTTCTGGGCGGCACGCTCACGGATAGCCACCGGGTTCCGGGCATTACCCATCCCGGAAGCAAATGAACCGGCAAAGTTCCCTTTGATATCGTATACCGGGATGATGGGCTGCTCGCGGTAGGCCATACCGATAGCACTACCCTCTGTTAAGAAATCTGAAGTCGGGTTATCCATGAATGCCACGGCCAGGTTTTCGCCCACGCGAATCCTTTTGGATATGTTGTACTGGCTATTGGATCTCAGTGTATACCTTTTCAGATACGTATTCATGAGGTTACCCACCTGGTCATAGTAGTTCAGCGAGAGGAGGTAGCTTCCCTGCTGACCGCCACCGCTTACGCTGAGGTTATGGCTTTGCATAGGTGCATTTTTAAATATCTCGTGGAACCAGTCGGTACCCGCTTTGTTCGATTTCACAATCCGGTTAAAGCCACCAATATCATCCGGGTTTGTATAAAAGGGGTTTACGTTGTACAACGACTCATCCGCCGTAGCTGCCCCGGTAGGAATAATGTAGTTCGGCAGAACAGGAGTAGCGCCTGTGCCGTACTGGGCATCTGAAAGCGGCAGGTTCATGTTTTTGTACATCATCCACTTCAGGTCAGCCATTTCCTGCGGATTCAGCAGGTTATATACATTTCCTTTGGCCACAGTCTGGGTGCCCAGGAAGGTATCGTAAGTCACTCTTACTTTGCCTTTTCCTTTCTTGGTAGTGATCACTACTACCCCGTTAGCCGCTCTTGAACCGTAGATAGAAGCTGTACCGGCGTCTTTCAGCACCTGCATGGTCTCAATATCGTTCGGGTTCAGGTAGTTGATATCCTGGGTAGGCATACCGTCTACTACAAACAGGGGGGCGTTATTACCGAAAGAGTTGATACCTCTAATCCTGATCTGCGGAGAAGTACCGGGCTGTCCGGTACCCAGCACCGTAATACCGGAAGCACGACCCTGCAGCTGGTTAGCCACGTTAGAGTTAGGCTGTTCTACCAGCTCAGATACTTTAACGATAGACACCGCACCGGTCAGGTCTTTCTTTTTAGCGGTACCGTAACCCACAATCACCACTTCATCTAAAGCAGCCTGGTCACTTTTCAGGGCCACATCCAGCTGGCTCCTGGTTCCTACGGTCTGTTCCTGGGTGATCATCCCTACGAAGGAGAACACCAGCACCGCATTATTTCCGGGCACTGAAATACTATACTCCCCGTCAACGTTGGTCTGTGCGGCCGTGTTTGTGCCTTTGACCTGTACGGTTACACCCGGGAGCGGAGCATTGTCTGCCGCATCTGTTACCCTTCCTTGAATTGTCCTGGCCTGTCCGAAGGTGTCGGTCTGAATCAACAGAAATCCCAACAATAAGACGAAGCCGTACTTAAAAAATAGATTTGTTTTCATACGGAAAATTAAAATGGTTGAATAATTGCCCGAAATATAAAGGATAATCTGAAATACCGTATAAACTGGCCGGGCAGAAATACTCATATTTTTTATATTTTTTTTACAAACTTCGCTTTTTACGTGAATATTAAATATTATTTGTTAAAATTGTGTAAATATCACACATTTATATTAAAATAATACAAAAGCATTAGTTGCCATGACCAGAAAATCACGGCCGGAAAATAAAAAACCCCGGAGGCAAATCTCCGGGGTCTGTTATGTAGGTCAGATTAAAAAAACAATCAGAACAGGCCTTCGTTCCTGTTAAGGCAATTCAGGTCTTCAAAAGCGATTTTTAACCGGTTGACCATAGATTCTTCTGCTTTACGCAACCAGACCCTCGGATCGTAGTATTTTTTATTGGGAGAGTCCACGCCTTCGGGGTTGCCCAGCTGCGACTGAAGATAGCCTTCCTTACTCTTATAGTAGTTCAGGATACCGTCCCAGGATGCCCACTGCATATCGGTATCAATGTTCATTTTAACGGCACCGTATTCTATAGCCTCCCGGATCTCTTCTCTTGAAGAGCCGGAGCCGCCGTGAAACACAAAGTTTACGGGCAGATCACCCGTACCGTATTTTTTCTGAATATAATCCTGTGAATTTTTAAGGATAACCGGCTTCAGCGATACGTTGCCGGGCTTATACACGCCGTGTACATTTCCAAATGCGGCCGCAATGGTAAAGTTCGGGCTGATTTTCAACAGTTCTTCGTAGGCATAGGCTACCTCTTCCGGCTGGGTGTAGAGCTTTGAGCTGTCTACATCGGAGTTATCCACGCCATCTTCTTCTCCGCCGGTCACACCGAGCTCGATTTCCAGCGTCATGCCCATTTTGGCCATTCTTTCAAGGTACCGCTTAGATATCTCGATATTCTCCCGGATCGGCTCTTCTGAAAGGTCGATCATGTGCGAGCTGAACAGGGGGCTTCCTGTGGCCGCAAAATGTTTTTCACCGGCATCCAGGAGGCCGTCTATCCACGGAAGCAGCTTTTTAGCACAGTGGTCGGTATGCAATACTACGGGGACACCGTACATTTCGGCCATGTTATGCACGTGCAATCCGCCGGAAATGCTACCGGCAATAGCAGCCTTCTGCCCGTCGTTAGAAAGACTTTTCCCTGCATAAAACGAGCCTCCGCCATTGGAAAACTGGATAATTACCGGTGAATTGACGGCTCTGGCCGTTTCCAGAACAGCGTTGATGGAGTTTGTTCCTACCACGTTAACCGCAGGCAGGGCAAAGTTATTCTCATTGGCGATTCTCAGAAGCTGGTTTAAAGCTTCTCCGGTAACCACCCCGGGCTTTATTAATGACTGACTCATCTGATATTTCGGGTTTAAATATTAAAGTGTGACAAATTTACGAATATTTTTGTGCAACTGCTTCATTTTTTAAGAACTGAAACGTCACAATATTGTTTTTGAGAAGAAAGATTTAAATTGCAACATGAGTATTGGTATTATAGTGGGTACTAACCGGGAGGATTCCTTTTCTGAAAAGATAGCGGGTTATTATTCGCAGCGGCTGACAGAAAGAAACAGGGAACATGAGATCATACATCTGAAAGATTTGCCTCATAATTTTATTTTTTCCAACACCTACGGCGCTTCTGACCCGGCCTTTGCTTCGTTTCAGAAACAGATAGACGCTCATCCCAAGCTGATCTTTATCATCCCGGAGTATAACGGTTCTTTCCCGGGTGTGCTGAAGTCGTTTGTGGATGCCTTGCGGCACCCCGACAGCTTCAGCCGGAAGAAAATTGCCCTGGTGGGCGTATCGTCAGGGGCGTACGGGAACGCCGTGGGCCTGAGCCATTTCAGTGACGTACTGGCCTATCTGAATGCAGATATTTTAGGTTTACGTTTAAAATTAGCCAATATTTTGGCCCATTTTTCAGACGGAGCCTTTACCTTTGAGGTGTACGCCCGGTTTGTGGAAAAACAGATAGACACTTTTATTGAATTTTAATCATATACCTATCATGAAGACCCGATTTCTAACGACAATTGCAGCCTTAACGCTTGCCGCCGGCACTGCCCGTGCACAATACTCCGATGTTCCGCCGAAAGAATCTCCCATGAAGATGAAGCCCGAAATGACGGAGATCTGGGAACCCGAAGTAAAAGTAGTCACCCCGGGCAAAAATGCAGGTAACGCTCCTTCAGATGCCATCGTGCTTTTTGACGGGAAAAACCTGGACCAATGGGTGAGCAAGAAAGACCCCAAAAAACCCGCCCCCTGGAAAATCGTAGACAATGATTATATAGAGGTAGTGCCCCGCTCAGGCGATATCCAGACCAAAATGAAGTTTGGCGACTGCCAGCTGCACATAGAATGGAGCGCCCCTGATGTGGTGGAAGGCGTAAGCCAGGGCCGCGGAAACAGTGGTGTGTTTCTGCAGGACCGGTACGAAATCCAGATTCTTGACAGCTACAATAACCGGACATACGCCAACGGACAGGCCGGAAGCATTTACAAGGATCATCCGCCGCTGGTGAACGTTACCCGGGGCCCGCTGGAGTGGAACACTTACGATATTATTTACCGGGCTCCGCGCTTTAAGCCTGACGGCCGCCTGGATGCCCCTGCCACTGTAACGGTGATTCATAACGGTGTGGTAGTACAGAATAATTCAACCATTAACGGACTTACGCTTTACATCGGCCTTCATAATTATCCTGAAGCGCACGGTGAAGACGTTATATCATTACAGGATCACGGCAACAAAACCCAGTTCAGAAATATCTGGATCAGGAAGCTGTAAGCCCCGCTCCCGAGCGTTAAAGAATGTATGAGAAGCCTGAAAGAAATTTATGAAAAGGTTTGTGCGGAGATCTGGTTTTACAGCAAAGACGAGGCCCGTGAAATCGCTTTTCTGCTTTTACAAAAACTCTGGGGAATCACCCGGACCGATATCCTGGTGGGTGAAACCGACCGGGATGCCGGTTCCCTGGAGTTTTACATTGAACGGATCAACCAGGGCGAGCCCGTTCAGTACATCCTGGGAGAAGCCTGGTTTATGAACCGGCGCTTTGAAGTAAACCCCTCTGTGCTCATTCCCCGCCCGGAAACCGAAGAAATGGTCACCCGGGTTTCTTCCCTTTCGCCCAAAACAATTCTTGACCTGGGTACAGGTTGTGGCTGTATTGCAGTAACCCTGGCCCTGGAGATTCCGGATGCCCGGGTATATGCCATTGACATTTCAGAACATGCGCTCGCTACGGCAGAAAACAATGCCCGGGCTCACCAGGCACAGGTAACTTTTGCCCATGCCAATATGCTGGATTTCAAAAACCCTTTTGATACAGACACTTTTGACCTCATCATCAGCAATCCGCCTTATGTAAAGGAAAACGAGAAACCGGAGATGCGTAAAAACGTCCTGGATTTCGAGCCTCACCTGGCCCTTTTTGTGCCCAACCAGGACCCGCTGGTTTTTTACCGGCATATTGCCGAAACCGGTTTCCGCCACCTGGCCCCGCGGGGCTCCATCTGGGTGGAGATCAACAGCTACCTGGGGGAAGAGACAGCCGGGGTCTTCCGGGACCGGGGTTATCGCCATGTTAAGCTACTGAAGGACTTTTTCGGAAAAGAAAGGTTCCTGGAAATAAAGAAATAATACCAATGGAAAGAAAAGAATATCTTCATCGTAAAATCAGTGAAATTCACACCGAAATAGGCAAGGCGGTCATTGGACAGGAGCACCTGATCAACCGTCTCCTGATCGGCCTTTTTACAGATGGCCATATTCTGCTGGAGGGTGTTCCCGGCCTGGCAAAAACCAAAACCATCAACTCGCTGGCCCAGGTGCTTGACCTGGGTTTTCAGCGGATCCAGTTCACCCCTGACCTCCTCCCCTCAGACCTGGTAGGCACCATGATCTACAACCAGAAATCAGGGGATTTCGAAGTAAAAAAGGGGCCTATTTTTTCTAACCTGATCCTGGCCGATGAGGTGAACCGCGCACCGGCCAAAGTGCAGTCGGCCCTCCTGGAAGCCATGGCCGAGAAGCAGATCACCATAGGCGAGGAGTCGTTCAGGCTGGATACGCCATTCCTGGTGCTGGCCACCCAGAACCCCGTGGAGCAGGAAGGTACCTATCCCCTGCCCGAAGCCCAGGTAGACCGTTTCATGATGAAGGTATACGTGGATTACCTCGACAAGCGCTCCGAGCTGGAAATGATTCAGCGGGTTTCAGGCTATGATTTTGACCCGAAGATTCACCACGTACTGAACAAACGGGAGATTGAGGAAATAAAACGTCATATCCATGCGGTAACCATTTCGGAAACCCTGGAAAAGTATATTGTGGAGCTAGTGTTTGCCACCCGGAACCCGGAAGAGTACGGCTTAAAAGACGAGGCCCGGTATATTCTTTTCGGTGTTTCACCAAGGGCAGGCATTTCTCTTTATAAAGCCGTTAAAGCACATGCTTTCTTTAACCACCGCGATTACGTGCTGCCCGAAGATGTTAAGGCGCTGGTCAGCGATGTGTTCAATCACCGGATCATCCTGAATTACGAAGCAGAAGCAGACGGGATCAATACCCGGCAGATCATTGCTTCGGTGCTGCAGAAGGTAGCGATCGGGGGGTGAGTTCTCGGCTACGCTTGGTTCTCGACTACGCTCGAACTGACAAGTGGCAGCACTTCCTGTCAGTTCGAGCGTAGTCGAGAACCAAGCGTAGCCGAGAACCAAGCGTAGTCGAGAACCAAGCGTAGCCGGGAACCAAGCCTTAGTAAATCAAATGTACACGATCCGGAGACACTGCATCAGTCCTCCAAAAGATTTCCCAGGAAAGTAAATCTCAGGAATAGCGACATCAAAAAGAAGAGAATGGCCCAGTTGAGGTACTGGTAATAATAATCGGCCATGTCATACACCCGGGAGCTTTCGGCCAGGCTTTTCTCCAGGTGGTCAATCTGGTCAAAGATGCGGGTAAGCGCCGTATTATCGGTAGCCTGGAAAAAACGGCCTTCCGGTCCGCCGGCCAGCATACGCAGTGTTTTTTCATCCACTACTTCGTCTGAACCCGGTTTTCCGATAGCAATGGTATATACCCGCACACCAAACGAACGGGCCAGCTCCAGGGCCGTTTCGGGTGGAATAGCCCCCGCTGTATTATCGCCGTCGCTGATAATAATGGCCACCCTTGATTTGCCCGGCACATCCCTGAGCTTGTTCACGCAGGAGGCCAGTGCCGTTCCTATGGCCGTTCCGGAGGTTTTGACCAGGTCGGTGCTAAGGTCTGCCAGGTACTCTTTCAGCGATACGTAGTCTGTGGTTAGCGGGCTCAGCGTAACGGTTTCGCCGGCAAAGGCTACCAGCGCGATGCGGTCATTGATCCTGCCCTCAATAAAGCGCCGACCGATATTTTTGGCGGCTTCCAGCCGGTTGGGCTGCAGGTCACGGGCCAGCATGGATTCAGAAATATCTACCGCAATGGCAATGTCAACCCCTTCCGTAAAGTTTTCAGAACCCGAACCGGGCAGCTGCGGCCGGGCGATAGCCAGCACCAGGCAGCCCACCCCCATCATGAAAAAGAGAGGAACCAGGAACCGGAATTTCACCAGAAGCCCCCTCTTCCCGGCCAGGCCTTCTACCGATAAAAGGAGCGTTTGTTTCCGGTGCGAGCTGAATACCCATTTCAGGAAGAAGAAAAAAGGAACCAGCCCCAGCAGCCAGAGCAGGTAAACGTTTGCCCAGTAAAAGGAAAGCAACGTTTTGGGATAGAACCAATAAGGAGAAAACCAATTCATATAAATTGTAGCTTTCAGCTATCAGCAGTCAGCTTTCAGAAATCCGGTAAGTAGTACGCTGTTCGGCAGAAACTTCACCCGCCACCTGTGAATCAATCTGATAGCTATTTCATTTATTCCGGTAAAAATCTACGGCATTCCGCACACTCCCATGCTCCAGCAATCCTGCTTTGGCCTGCGCATAATCTACACCGGTTTCGGCCATGATCATTCGCACACCCCGCTCTACCAGCTTTTCATTGCTCAGCTGCATATCTACCATTTTATTGCCCCTCACCTTTCCCAGGCGGATCATGAGGGTAGTAGAGATCATATTCAGCACCAGCTTCTGGGCCGTACCTGATTTCATGCGGGTAGAGCCGGTCACATATTCGGGACCCACCACCACTTCTACCGGAAACTGCGCACCGGCCGCCACCGGGCTGCCCGAGTTACAAACGATACAACCGGTCAAAAGACCATTTTCATTGGCCGCTTTGAGCCCGCCCACCACGTAAGGGGTACGGCCCGAAGCAGCTATGCCGATAACCGTATCAAGGGGGCCGGGATGGTACTGCGCCATATCTTTCCAGGCCTGATCGGGGTCATCTTCGGCATTCTCCACCGCTTTACGGATAGCCGAATCACCGCCGGCGATTAGTCCGATCACCAGGTCAAAGGGCACTCCGTAGGTTGGCGGACACTCCGAGGCATCTACAATGCCCAGGCGGCCGCTGGTGCCGGCACCGATATAGAACAGCCGCCCGCCCTGCTGCATTCTTTCCGTCGCCCGGTTCACCAGGCTTTCTATCTGCGGAATAGCTTTTTCCACAGCCAGGGGCACCGTTTTATCTTCGGAGTTGATCCCTTCCAGGATTTCCCGTACAGATTTCTTCTCCAGGTTATCGTGGTGGGAACCGGCTTCGGTAGAAAGCCCGTTCAGGTCAATAGAACTCATTGGAAACTCTCGCTATAGTATTTGTAAAACAGGGGAATCGTCTCAATGCCTTTCATGAAGTTGAAAATCCCGTAATGCTCGTTGGGCGAGTGCAGCGCATCGGAATCCAGGCCGAAGCCCAGTAAGATCGATTTCAGCCCCAGCTCTTTTTCAAACAACGACACGATCGGGATACTTCCTCCGCCGCGGGTAGGTACCGGGGTTTTCCCGAAAGCCTCTTCCATGGCTTTAAAAGCCGCCTCATACCCCGGAGAATCGGTCGGCGTCACGTAGGGCTGCCCGCCGTGGTGCGGCTTCACTTTTACTTTGACGGTAGGCGGCGCAATGGCCGTAAAGTGGGCGGTAAACAGGTCGGAGATTTCATGCCAGTCCTGGTCAGGCACCAGGCGCATGGAGATTTTGGCAAAGGCTTTTGACGGAAGCACGGTTTTCGAGCCTTCTCCCGTGTACCCTCCCCAGATCCCGTTCACATCCAGCGTAGGGCGTATCGAAGCCCTTTCCCGGGTGGTATATCCTGCCTCCCCGCTGACTTCTGCTATGCCCAGGTCTTTTTTGTATTCTTCCAGGTCAAAAGGTGCGGCTTCCAGGGCCTCGCGCTCTTCCGCGCTCAGCTCCTGCACCTTATCGTAAAACCCTTTGACGGTCACTTTCCCGTTCTCATCGTGCAGCGAAGCAATCATCTGTGCCAGCACGTTGACCGGGTTGGCTACCGCTCCGCCATATACACCGGAATGAAGGTCACGGTTCGGGCCCTCTACTTCCACTTCCATATAAGCCAGTCCGCGGAGGCCGGTCTCTACGGAAGGAATATCGTTTCCAATGATAGATGTATCGGAAATAAGGATAATATCGGCTTTCAGCTTTTCTTTGTTTTGCCGGACAAATTCGCCCAGGTTTTCTGATCCCACCTCTTCTTCTCCTTCAAACATGATCTTTACGTTACAGGGAAGGCCGTCATGCTTCAGCATGGCCTCTATGGCCTTTACGTGCATATAGATCTGTCCTTTGTCATCGCAGGCACCGCGGGCAAAGATGGCTCCTTCGGGGTGAACAGGCGTGGTTTTTATGACCGGCTCAAAGGGAGCGCTGTGCCAGAGCTCGAGGGGGTCGGCCGGCTGCACGTCGTAATGGCCGTACACCAGGATAGTGGGCAGGGAAGGGTCTACATTTTTTTCCGAATATACAACGGGATGCCCGGCCGTAGGGCAGATTTCTGCCGTGTCCATACCGGCATCCAGGAGCTTTCCCTGAATGTATTCGGCGGCACGCAGCATATCCTGCTGATGCCTGGAGTCTGCGCTAACCGAGGGGATCCTCAGGAAATCAAAAAGTTCGTCGAGATAACGTTGTTTATTCGATTGGATGTAATCCTTCATGTATTTATAGTTTTAAAATCTTCTTATTCTGTCTTTCAGAAGGGCGGAAACCGGTCCGGCCGGGCTTCAGACATGAGCTCATAAACCACATCAAATACGGTTTCCGGGTTGGGCTTGGAATAATAATCCCCGTCGTTTCCGTAAGCCGGCCGGTGCGCTTCAGCGCTGATGGCCCTGGGTTTGGAGTCGAGGTAATGGTAGGCATCCTGTACCTCCAGCACCTGCTGCATCATATAGGCCGAACACCCGCCGGGCATATCTTCATCGGCAAACACCACCCGTCCTGTTTTTTTAACGGAATCCAGGATCATGTGATGAATATCAAAGGGCAGCAGCGTCTGCACATCGATCACCTCAACGCTGATGCTGAACTGCGCCAGCTGCTCAGCTGCCTTTTCCACGATACGGCACATGGATCCGTAGGTTACCACGGTCACATCGGAGCCTTCGCGGATGATCTCCGGCACGCCCAGCGGCTCACAGACCTCCGTAAGGTTAGCCGGCATGAGCTCCTTCACCCGGTAGCTGTTCAGGCTTTCAATGATGAGGGCGGGGTCATCGCCTTTTATCAGCGTATTGTAAAAGCCGGCTGTTTTCACGTAATTCCGCGGCACCACCACGTGCAGTCCCCGCAATGAGTTCAGCATAACGGCAATGGGTGAGCCCGAGTGCCAGATCCCTTCCAGGCGGTGGCCGCGGGTTCTTACAATCAGCGGTGCCCGCTGCTTTCCTACGGTCCTGTAGCGCAGCGAGGCCAGGTCATCGGTGAGGGTGGCCAGCGCATAGTAGATATAGTCGAAATACTGAATCTCTACAATGGGTCTCAGTCCCCGCATGGCAGCGCCGATGCCCTGCCCGATAATGGTGGTTTCACGTATGCCCGTGTCGGTTATGCGAAGCTCGCCGTATTTTTCCTGGAGGCCGGCAAATCCCTGGTTTACATCGCCTATCTTACCGATATCTTCACCGATGGCAAAAACGCGGGGGTCGGCCGCAAAGAGCCCGTCAAAGTAGGTATTGATAATGGTTCTGCCGTCTACCAGCTCACTGTCTTCCGTATAAACCGGTGCCACCCGGCTCACATTCATCGGCGAATAGGGTGTTTCCGAATAGAGGTGGGTATTGAATTTCCGGCGGTTTACCTGCTCCAGCTCTTCCAGCAAAGCGGTGCCCTGCTGCCGTACCTGCCGGTCTTCCACGATACGGATAAACATTTTGAGCGCGGAGATCCCCTCCCGGCGGGTCTGGGAGTTCCCTGACGCCAGCCGCTTTTTTATTTTTTCCAGCATTTCCGGGAACCCGCTGACCTGTGCGGTATGCTCCTGCACAAAGCGGGCTACGCGGCCGTTGTGCTCATCTATTTCTTTCCGGTATTCTTCCCAGGCTTTTTTGCGTTCATTTTTGACAAATTGTTCCGCTTCCTTTTCTATCCTGAGCAGCTCTTCTTCTGATGAGATCCCGTTTTCCAGTATCCATTCCCTGAATCGCGGGTTACAATCAAAGTCCAGCTCCCACTGCAGGCGCCGCGCCGGCTTATAGCGCTCGTGCGAGCCCGAAGCCGAATGGCCCAGCTGCTGCGTGATTTCTTCCACATGCACCAGTACCGGGATATGCTCTTCCCGGGCCAGGATCTCGGCTTCCCGGTAAGCCCGGATCAGGCCGGGGTAGTCCCACCCTTTAACGGTGATGATCCGGATGCCGTTTGTACCGGGTTCTTTTTCAAAGCCTTTCAATGCTTCGGAAATGCTCTCCTTAACCGTCTGGTACTGAATGGGTACGGATATCCCGTAGCCATCGTCCCATACGGAGATCACCAGCGGCACCTGCAGCACTCCGGCGGCATTAATGGTTTCAAAGAACATGCCCTGTGAGGTAGAGGCATCGCCTATGGTGGCATAGCATACCTCGTTGCCCCTGTCGGAAAAAGGATTTTCCCCCTGCAGCTCCCTGAGGTGGCGGTACAGCTTGGAGGCATAGGCCAAACCGAGCGAGCGCGGAATCTGCCCGGCGGTAGAGCTGACATCCATCACGCTGTTTTTCATTTCTTTCAGGTTCAGCCAGTTGCCGTTATCGTCTATCCAATGGTTGCCGAAATGCCCGTTCATGGCTCTTCCGCCTGAATGAACGTCGTGGTCGAGATTGGCATGGGCATACATCTGGGCAAAGAACTGCTGCCAGGTGAGGCCACCGATAGCGGCCTGCAGGGTCTGGTCACGGTAGTATCCCGAGCGGTAGTCTCCTGCTTTAAAAACTTTGGCAAGTGCTATCTGAGCCAGTTCTTTTCCGTCGCCGAAAATTCCGAACTTCGCTTTACCCATGAACACATCTTTCCGGCCTATCACGCTGGCAACCCTGCTTTCGCAGGCCAGCCGGTAGTCCCTGAGAATTTCGTCTGTTGTGAGACCAATATCTCTGAAAGTATTGTTTTCAATAAGTATTTCACTCATATATGGTCTGTTAATTAGATAAGCGCACGCTAAATGCCTTAAATGATCAGGTTTCGTACGGTAAAGTTAACCTAATTTTTTTAAAGTTTACGTGTTTAAAAGCTTTGTTAATGCGGTGTTAAAAATTTTTATAGTTCAAAAATGACCGTTTAATTTGTATCGTTATATCAGAAACGGCATTTATTAAACTAAAAGCAATTAACGATGAAAAAATTATTTTTTACCCTGGCAGGTATCCTTTTTTTCGCAGTAGCATCGCATGCCCAGGGAAAACTGAAGTTCAACAAAATGGTTCACGATTTCGGTAAAGTGAAAGAAGCCGGTGTAATCAACTATTCTTTTGAAGTAACCAATATCGGAACGGCTCCTGTGGTGATCACCAATGCGCAGGCATCGTGCGGATGTACTACCCCGGAATGGTCTAAAGACCCTATCATGCCCGGCCAGACCAAGGTTATCAAGGTAGGATATGACACCAAAAACCGGCCTAACGCCTTTCACAAAACCATCACTGTGATCAGCAACGCCGAGAACAGCCAGGAAGTTTTAACCATCAAGGGTGACGTGATTCCCAAAGAAAAAACTTCAGGCAAATAAGTTCTGACAAAAAAATATTTGGCAAAAGCCGTCCGAAAATCGGACGGCTTTCTTATTTTTAGGCGAATTACCAAATTTCCTCCAATCGAAAAGCCTTATGACTATTCTTTGTATATGTACTTATTTCAAAGGTGTGGACTTCCTGCGTTCGGCCAGGGAAAGCGGAAACACCGTTCTCCTGCTGACCAATAAAAAGCTGGAGCACAAGGCCTGGCCCCGTGAAAGCATTGATGAATTCTTTTACCTGGAAGATATAGAGAATAGTTTCAGCACCTACCAGACCATTATTGAAGGAACCGCTTTTATTTTCCGGAACAGGAAGATCGATCTTGTGGTGGCCCTCGACGATTTTGACGTGGAAAAGGCGGCCCTGGTACGCGAACACTTCCGGATACCCGGCATGGGACAAACCACCGCCCGCTATTTCAGGGATAAGCTGGCCATGCGCATGCAGGCACGCGACCACAACATTCCCGTTCCGCAGTTCAGCGCTTTGTTCAACGACGGGGATATCCGGCACTACCTCGATACGGTTCCCGGCCCGTGGATCATCAAGCCGCGCTCGGAAGCCTCTGCCACGGGCATTAAAAAAGTGCTGACAGAAGACGAAGCCTGGGAGCACATCAACAGCCTCGGAGAAAAACGGCATAATTACCTGATCGAATCGTTTAAGCCGGGCGACGTTTTCCATGTGGATTCGCTGGTTTATGAAAACAAAGTAATTTTTGAACGGTGCAGCCGGTACCTCAACACCCCGTTTGAAGTGGCCCACGGAGGCGGTATTTTCCGGTCGGTGACGGTAGAGCACGGTTCCCTGGAGCAGGAGGCCCTTTCGCTGGTGAACCACCAGGTGATAGAGGCTTTCGGACTGCGGTTCTCTGCCGTGCATACGGAGATCATTCAATGCCACAGCGACGGCAACTTCTATTTCCTGGAAACCGCCTCACGCGTGGGAGGTGCCCACCTGGCCGAAATGGTGGAGGTATCTTCGGGCATCAATCTCTGGAAAGAATGGGCCCGGATAGAAACAGCCGTAGGAAACAAAACCCGGTACAAGCTACCGAAGGTCAGCAAAAACTACTCGGGCATCCTGATCACGCTCTCGGGTCATAAGCATCCCGACATGAGCCCGTTCAACGATCCGGAAGTAGTATGGACCATGGACGACGAATACCACCTGGGTTTAATTGTAAAAGCCAAAACGCAGAAAAAGGTCATCGACCTGCTGGATAAATATGCCCGGATGGTCATGGACCAGGGGTACCACGCTTCTGCACCGGCACCCGATAAAACACTGCATTAACCCGGTGATACTCCCATTATAACGGTAAAAAGTGGATAAGCACCAGGTGGTAACACAGGCACGGGTCCTGTTCGGTAAAAGATTGGATGAGCTTGAACAGCATATCCTGAGCGTACAGCAATCGGCCAACCAGGAATCAAAAAGCAGCATGGGCGACAAATACGAAACCGGGCGGGCCATGGCCCAGAACGAAGTGTTTATGCTGCGTACACAGCTGGAAAACCTGGGGCAGGAGCTCAGGAAATTTGAAGCAACCGACTTTACCGTTACCCGCGAAGAATGCACGGCAGGCAGCCTGGTACAAACGGGCAACGGGTGGTTTTTGCTATCCGCCGCCCTGGGAAAGGTAACCGTTTCGGGCCGGGTGGTGATGTGCATCTCGCTGGATTCTCCCCTCGGCCGTGCGCTGGCCGGAAAAAAGAAAGGAGAGCTCTTCTCGGTCAACGGCAGGGAGGGCAGGGTGCTGGAGGTCAGTTAAGGGAAAGAGGACTTTTTACAAACCGGTTTTTTCTCAACAGATTGCGAGCAGTGCGCCTTTTTCAGCCTGTCGTTTTTCTATACGTCCAAAGCCAGGCGTCTCCAATTTCTTCATCCTGCACGACTTCGGTAAACACAAAATTATTGTTCTCCAAAATTTTGGTTGAAGCATTGTGCTTGGGCGCTGTCCTGGCTATAATGGTTAAGCCCGGATTGGTTTGGGTTGCAATAGTGACGAGTTCTTTACAGGCAGCGGTGAAATCCCTTTTCAGGCCCGTACCGCTAACCCGTCATAGGCCAGCTTTACACCTGCAGGAAGCTCCTTTTCTACTTCATGGTGGAGGCCCAGCTTGTGGCTGATGTGTGTAAAATACGTGGTTTCGGCGCCCAGCTCACCGGCCAGGGCCACGGCTTCAGAAAGCGTAAAATGGGAAATATGGGGGGTGCGCTGAAGCGCATTCAGCACCAGGATCTTTGAGCCTTTTATTTTTTCTTTTTCAGATTCCGAAATAAAATTGGCATCGGTAATGTAGGTAATATCGCCTACCCGGAACCCCAGCACGGGAAGCTGATGGTGCATCACTTCAATGGGCCGGATGGTCATGTCACCTATCTCGAAAGGCTCGCTCCCGATGGTGTGCGTACTGACCAGCGGTACACCCGGATAGGGATTTTCTTCAAAAATATAGCCGAACTCCTGCCTGATCTGGGCCAGCACGTGCGGCCGGGCATAAAGCGGGATCTGCTCTTTTCTGCCCCGCAGGTAGTTGTACGGGCGGATGTCGTCAAGGCCGGCCGTATGGTCTTTATGCTCGTGGGTGTAGAGAACGGCATCTATGCGTACTCCGCCGGTCTGCAGCATCTGTTGCCGGAAATCAGGGCCGGTGTCAATGACCACACTTGTATTTCCTGACCGGATAAGCACCGAAGACCGCAGGCGCTTGTCGCGGTAGTCTGCCGAGCGGCACACCTCACAGGTACAAGTAAGAACAGGCACCCCTGAAGAAGTGCCTGTTCCTAAAAAAGTAATATTGACCACTGCTTTTTACTTATCGGTGAGCTCTTTTACCACCATAACCAGCTTATCAAAATTAAGCGGCTTCATCAGTACTTCATTGAAGCCGGCTTCCTTAAATTCTTCTTCCGAGTAGTTCCGGGCATTTCCCGTAATGGCCACTACAGGTACCCTGGCCTTGTCTTTATCGGCCAGCGCACGTATGGCTTTCACGCTTTCCATACCATCCATAACGGGCATATTGATATCCAAAAGAATGATATCAAAATGCTCTTTTTGCAACATTTGCAATACCTGTTCCCCATTTTTTACGGCTGTTATTTCAAAATTCTGGAATTCCAGGATCTTTTTTACCAGGTTCTGGATGACGGAACTGTCTTCAGCTATAAGCACCCTGTTTGGAGTAGGCATATCTAATAAATTTATTTTCCTCAAATATAGGTCAAATATAAATTCAACAAAAGTACAGGCAGAGTGATTTGCATTATTTTTTACATTTCCATCGGGATTATAATTAATTTTGAGGAAAAAATACCTTTTGGAACAAATCAATCTCAGGCCCGGAAAAAAAATTTACTTTGCCTCTGATTTTCACCTCGGCGCTCCGGGGCCCGAAAAGAGCAGGCAGCGTGAAAAGCTGATCTGTCGCTGGCTGGACGGGATCAGAGCCGATGCCCAGGTGATTTTCCTGGTAGGCGACCTGTTTGATTTCTGGTTTGAACATAAAAGAGTGATGCCCAAGGGGTATTCCCGCCTGTTTGGTAAGCTGGCCGAGCTAAGTGACTCCGGCATCCGCCTGATCATTTTCCAGGGCAACCACGACATGTGGATGCGGGATTATTTCACGCAGGAATTCGGTGCCGAAATTTACCGCGGGCCCCGCGAATACCTGGTAGGGGGAAAGCGCCTGTATGTGGACCACGGCGACGGCCTGGGACCGGGCGACTATACCTATAAATTCCTGAAAGTGATTTTTGAAAGCCGGATCTGCCGCTGGCTTTTCCGCAAGCTGCTGCACCCTGACCTCAGCTTATGGCTGGGCTATACCTGGGCCGGTAATTCCTGGAAAAAACACGATAAGGAGGAAGACGCTGACGGGTTCATTTCAAAAGAGAAGGAGCTACTCTACCTCTACAGCCTCGAAGAAGAGAAAAAACAACACCGCGATTATTATATTTTCGGACACCGGCACCAGAAGCTGGATATTGCCCTTACTGAAAACAGCCGGTACATCAATCTCGGCGACTGGATCCGCTTCTTTTCGTATGCGGTTTTTGACGGAACGGAGCTGCAGCTGAAAGATTTCAGGGTGGAATAAGGGCTATGGTTGTACCCGGTTCTCGACTTCGCTCGAACTGACAGGAGCCGTCGCCACTTGTCAGTTCGAGCGAAGTCGAGAACCGGGCGAAGTCAAGAACCGGGCGAAGTCAAGAACCGGGCGAAGTCGGGAACCGGGCGAAGTCGGGAACCAGGTACAATCAGGGAAACTCTCCCATCTCCTCCCGGTTAAATTTCCCAGCCTTTCCGGTATTTACGCGTTACAAACTGGTTGGCTTCTTCCATGTTGGTGATGCGCATATTCTCACCATCCCAAAGCAGCTTTCTGCGGGCAAAAAACTCCCAGGCTCCTTTTTCATTCTGCCTGCGCATCATGTAGCTCCTGATGGCCAGGTTACCCATGAGCACGGTTTCGGTCATAGGGCCGGCATAGTCAAATGAAGAGGTAAGACCTTTGTGCTCTTTGCTGTTGAAGCCCGCTTTACAGGCATCCACCCACCGCCGCTGATGGCCGTATTCCGGCTCTTTTTCGCCGGCAGGTTCCTGGGGAAACTCGGTGGTGCCGTCGTTCAGATACAGCTTGGGAGTCATGGGCGAGCTGTCATTGATATTGGTAGAGATAATTCCCTTCTCGCCGATCATCAGTACCCCGTTAGCACTTCCGGGTCCGCCGATATCGTGGTCTGCCGGGATGATCTCAGGGTGGGGTGGCCTCAGCCCGCCATCCATCCAGGTCATTTCTATTTTTGAGGCATTCTTTTTCGTTGCATTAAAATGGAGCGTGATGATAGACGACGGAGGCGCGCCTTCGGGGTTGTAGTCGGCATTCCACATTTTAGAGAATACCGAACCCACGCTGCATTCCGCATCGGTAGGATACATCAGGCCAAGTGTACGGAAAGGAATATCAATCAGGTGGCAGCCTACATCACCCAATGCGCCGGTACCGTAATCCCACCAGCCCCGCCAGTTGAAAGGATGCATGTTCGGAATATAGGGGGTTTCTTCGGCTGGTCCGAGCCACAGATCCCAGTTCAGATCCTGGGGCTTCTGGCTGGCATCCGGCTTCGGCATGGGATTTCCCTGGGGCCACACCGGGCGATTGGTCCAGATCTGCACTTTCGACACCTTGCCGATCTTCCCGGAGTCTACCCAGGCCTGAACATTCTTCAGGAGGGGATTGGAGGCCCCCTGGTTGCCCATCTGGGTCACTACTTTATATTTACGGGCCATTTCGGTCAGCAACCGGGCCTCGCGAATATTATGGGTCATGGGTTTCTGCACATACACGTGCTTGCCTCTCTGCATGGCAAATGCCGCTGCCGGGCCATGTACATGATCAGGTGTAGAGATGGTCACGGCATCAATTTCCTTCATTTCTTCCAGCATGATGCGGTAGTCTGCAAAGAGCTTAGCTTTGGGGAATTCTTTCACGCTGGCCGATGCGCTTCCGGAAAAGTCTACATCGCAAAGGGCAATAACCCTTTCCCTTCCGTTTACCGAAGCATTTTTAATGTCGCTGCGCCCCTTGCCGCCGGCTCCGATGGCCGCCAGCACCAGCTGGTCACTGGGCGCAATAAAGCCCGGTCCACCCAGCACATTCCGCGGAACAATATAAAAGCCTGCGGCGGCCAGGGCTCCCTTCCGGAGAAAGTCTCTCCTTGAATTGTTGTTTTTTTTCATAAGGTCTACGAATAGTTTTTATCAAATGTATGAAAAATTCCGGGTTGTGAGCGCTTCATTCCGGGTGCAGCTGCGTAAAAAAACGTTTCTACCTGATTTCTACTTCTACCCGGGTGTATTCCCAGCGTATCTGTAAAACCGGTTTCCCCCTGCGGTTTTCCATTACCCGGATACTCAGGCTCTCCCGCCGGTCTGCCAGCTTCTCTGAGGGCACCCTGATCTGCAGGTAATCGCGCGAGGGGTCATAACGGGTACCGTACTGCCCGGTTTCCGAGTTCAGGATAACGATCCACTCTTTCTCGCCGGGCACGGTCCAGAGGCTGTAGGTACCGGCTTTAATTTTCTTTCCGCCAAAAAAGCAATCTTCCGAAAAACGGATTTCCGTGGCGTCACCTGAACCCGTCCGCCACACAATACCGTAGGGTACCCGGTAGCCGAAGATCCGGTCTTCCCCGGCTTCGGCTTTGTTGTATTTCACCGACACCACCAGGCTTCCTATCCGTTTTTCAGACTCTTCACTCTCATACAGCCGGCCAATGACGATCTTGAGCAGAACGGCCATGATAGCCATCAGGATGAACGTCCAGAAAAGGGTATTGAATAGTTTGTTCATAGGCGGGTTCCGGTAGGATATTCCGGATCGGGTAGCGCAAAGGTGGCTGACCCGGTCTCGTTCAAAACAATAACATCTGCATGGGCGGCCCGCATCTTTTCAATGTAGCCCCTGCGGTTGGTGGCATCCAGGATCAGGCGGGTTCCCTGCACTTCGGTACCCGGATCCAGGGCATTGTGCGACACCACCGTATAGCGGGCCCGGGGCAGGGTGCGCGTATTCCCGGCTTTCACCCAGAAGATATCGCCCAGCTCACTCCTGATCAGCTCATTGCTGCGGTCGGCCACGATTCCGGTTGTTTTACCGGAAATGCCCAGGGCATCATAATAATTCCGTAGCTGGTATTTCTCTACCAGCGGCTCACGGGTAAGCGAGTCAGACGATAAAAATACGGCCGACCGGCCTTTTACCATACTTATGCCGTACCCCCCGGGAATAGTATGAAAAGTAAGCCCCGCCTGCCGCGACTGCCATATTCTTTTGCCCGTACCCCAGATCATCAGGCAGCACACCAGCGTAGCTGCCAGGTGGAGGTATACCACCCTTCTGAACTTCAGATAAGCCTGGAAAAGAAGAAGTATACCGTACAGGAGGATTACACCGGTCACCGATAGCGCCAGGCCGTACGTAACGGCTGCAGGCAGTGTATGCACATAATACACACAGGCGTTCATGATCACAATAAGCCCTTTGAAAACCCAGCCCAGCACGAAGCCGGCCACCGGCACTTTAAACAGGAAAAGCAGCAGCAAGCCTACAGGGAGCAGGGGCATGGAGATCAGCCCCACCACCGGGTTGGCCAGGAGCATATAATTGGGAAACTGGTGAAAATAGTACAACGTAAGCGGCAGTGTATACACCTGGGCAGCCACAGACACCGCCGTGGCCTCCCACAGCCATTGGAGGGCCCGCTGCCGGAAACGGAGCTTCCGGAGCAGCCAGGGATAAAGCACCAGTATGCCCAGAACAGCCAGGTAAGACAGCTGAAAGCCCACATCATAGATCCAGGCCGGCACCATCATCAGCAAGATCAGTGCCGAAAAAAACAGGGTATTGACCGGGTTACCCGATCTTCTCAGGAAAATTCCTACCTGGAAGATGGTGAACATCAGCGTAGAGCGGCAAACACTGGGGCTCAACCCGGTAAAAACGGCATATGACCACAGGAAAAAGAGCACACAGGCAATAAAAGGCAGCTTACGCCTGTTCAGGAAAAAGCCGAATACGGCGTTAAGCACCCAGAAAAGAATGGCAATGTGCATTCCGGATACGGCCAGGGCGTGCACAGTGCCGGTATCGGTATACCATTGCAGGGTTTCTGTGTTCAGCTCGGAACGCATGCCACCGATCATGGCCTCTGCCACGCCCAGCAGGGCCGGGGTGTTCAGCACTTCGCTGAATACCCGGTGGGTATATACGTTGGCCCGGTTGGCATAATAAAACAACGACTTCTTTTCCGTGACGCCCAACTTCCGGAAGTCGCCCTCCCGGAGAAACTGCTGGTGAAAGATGCCGTTCCGGGCCTGGTATTGCCGGTAATCAAATTCATAGGGGTTTTTCGGGCTTTCTATTTCCCTGAAGGGGCCCTTTACCGCATAAATCTCCCCGAATTCAGGGATCACCCCAACCTTCCGGTCAAAATACAAGAGGGCTTTACCTTCGGAAGGCTGCCACCTCTCCTGCCGGTATTCTGCCAATACCCGGGCCGTTGCCTTATACGAAGCCGGCCGGGTTTCGGTATACGAGCCGATCTCCACCAGGAGTCCCTCAGCCCTATGCAACAGGGAAGCCGGCGGCTGATGAAGCAGGGGAAGAGCCCCGCCCAGGAAGAAAAAAAATACGGGAACTGTGTGTCTCAGGCCTTTTATTTTCAGGGAAAGAAGGACGAAAAGAAGGAATATCCCGGCACCGGCCAGGAGCCAAAAGGAATTCAGCTTATCCGAAGATAAAATACCTGCTACAAGAAAAAGGAGGTATCGTAAAGCCGGATACGTTCTGAATATCATTTAGTACGATTCTTTTTCGTTCGGGAAGTCTCCCGCTTTCACATCGCTGATATAGTGGGTAAAAGCCGTTGTCATTACCTGAGCCAGGTCGGCATACCGGCGGAGAAAACGCGGGGAAAAGTCTTTGCTGATTCCCAGCATATCATGAATCACCAGAATCTGCCCGTCGCAACCGCCTCCTGCGCCTATGCCTATGGTAGGAATATCCAGGGAGCGGCTTACTTCAGCAGCCAGGCGGGCCGGGATTTTCTCGAGCACCACGCCAAAGCACCCCAGGTTCTCGAGCAGGCGGGCATTAGACCGCAGCAAGGCGGCTTCCTGCTCTTCTTTTGCCCGCACGGTATAGGTACCGAATTTATAAATGGACTGGGGGGTGAGGCCCAGGTGGCCCATCACGGGGATTCCCGCGCTCAGTACCCGCCGTATACAATCTTCTATCTCCACACCGCCTTCCATTTTTACGGCATGGGCTTCTGATTCTTTCATGATTCTCACGGCAGTGCGGAGGGCCTCGGAAGAGTTCCCCTGGTAGCTGCCAAAGGGCAGGTCAACCACCACCAGTGCCCGTTTTACGGCCCGCACCACGCTTTGGGCATGGTAAATCATCTGGTCTACCGTAATGGGGAGCGTGGTTTCATGCCCTGCCATTACGTTGGAGGCCGAGTCGCCTACCAGGATCACCTCTATGCCGGCGGCATCCACCAGCCTGGCCATAGAGAAATCATACGCCGTAAGGCAGGCTATTTTTTCACCCTTCTGCTTAAATTCGCGAAGAGTGTTGGTGGTTATCCGTTTAATTTCTGTTTGCATACCGCTTACTGTTTTGCATACCGCTTACTATTTAGATCCCAGCCAGAGCTCAGGGTTTAATTTGGTGAAATTATGCCAGACCTGGAAGTTGATCTCGGGAACCCCGTCTTTCTCGGCTACCGTACCGATAATCTCCCGGCCCGAAACTTTCTGGTTTACCCGTACAGCCACGCTGGCCAGGTTGGCATAAACCGTATAATAATCGCCGTGCTGCACAGCTACCACATAGTTCAGCCCGGGAATTTCCGAGATATCCAGCACTACGCCTTCAAATACGGAGCGTACCTCAGCCCCCGGCGCGGTACGGATGTCTACGCCGTGATTATCCACTTTAATGCCTTTCAGCACCGCATGGTCACGTACACCGAACTGGCTGGAGATAAAACCGTTTGCCGGCCACGACAGCTTGTTTTTAGCGGCACTGAACTTACCGGTGGCCACGGTAGCCACTTCTGCACGGGTAGGTGCGGTTGCAGGCTCACGAACCGGCGCTTCCTCCCGTTTAGGGGCGGCCTCGGTTTTCGGCGGAGGGGCCTCCTCAACCGTTTTACCCGACGATTTTGCCAGCTCGGCCTTGCGGCGCTCGGCTTCCCTGCGTTCGGCCTCCAGCCGGGCCGTTTCTTCGGCCTTCTTGCGAGCCGCCTCCCTAGCTTTCGCCTCTTCTTCGGCTTTCCGCGCGGCAATCTCACGGGCAATGGCCACCGAGATCACCGAGTTCAGGCGCCGGAGGGCATCCTGCTGTTTCTTCAGCTCGGTTTTCAGCTGCCCTTCTTTCGAAGTGAGCTCTTTGACGATCTGATCCTGCTTCTGCTTCAGATCATCCAGCCCCTTTTTATCTTCAGATACCTGCTGGATCACGTTAGCCTGCCTTACCTTGCCCTGGGCCAGCTCGGCCTGCCGCTTCTTCAGCGCTTCGGCCAGGTTTTTGATTTTCTCGAATTTCCCTTTCCGGTTTTCCGAATACTGCTGCAGATATTTGTACCGCATAAACAGCTCGGTCAGAGAGGTCGATGAGAAGAGAAAGCCCAGTCGGGTGAGCTTTCTGCTGTTTTTGGCTTCGCGCACAATGATCTCCGCATATTCTTTCTGCAGCGTTCCCAGCTCCAGCCGCAGGGTATCCTGCGTAGCCAGGTTTTCGGCCATTTCCCGCTGGATAAGGTCATAGTCCTGCTGGGCCAGCGATATCTTTTTCTCCTGGTTATCAATCTGGCGCCGGAGGGCCTGGGCCTGGCTGAGCGAGGTGCGCTTTTCTTTCTGGGTCTGGCCCAGGATCTTCTTCACCTGCTCTATTCTTTCCAGGTTTTCCTTCTTTTCCGCTTCCAGCGCCGCACGGCTCTTCTGTGTCTGTCCGAAAACAGACGAAACCGCTACCAAAAGTATTATAAATGTTAATCTCATCATTTCTATAGTCCGGGAAGCGGCTCTGTTTTGTAACCCGAGGGCACGCTAAAAGAGAAGCTTAGCCCTTCGTCGGCCAGTTCAATCCGTGAATGCGTGATCTCCAGGCGGGCATCGCTCCTGCCTGTTAAAAGCATGGTAATGACCGAAGGGATCAGCTGCTCTTTCTGTTCAATAAAACGGCTGAAGCTGAGTTCCAGCTTTGAGCCACTGCGCGGGTCTTCTCCTTTTACCGCGAAAAGCTTATTCACCGAATTATCGATCCGGCTTTCAAAGGAAATCCCGTTACGCACCTGGCGGATAAGCGATACGCTGCTGCCCGGCTCGACGACGTCTTCTGCTTCAGGAGAAAACAGCATACCCCCGGTAAGCACGGCCTGCAGGAGGTTGTAATTCAGGTCAAACCCTGAAGACCCGCTCAGCTCTTTCCAGGTGCCAATATAGGCTTTCCGGTTAAATCTGTCTAAAAAAATAAGGGAATCCTTCGTGATTTTTGCCCGACCCAGCTCCAGTCCTATGGAAACCGACGCCCAGATGACCGAGTCTTTCCGGATATGAAACGTAACCGGGAATTTCTGGGACAATGCAGCCGAGGAGATACGGGCTTCTGACCGTAAGCCCAGCTCGGTAAACTGCGGCCCGGTAACGGACACGTCCGGGGTAAAAACCGCAGAGTCGGCCGTTGTCTTTCCCAGATCCACTCCTTTCTTTTGCAATTTTCCTGATCGGCAGGAGGCCATCAGCAGGACAAGCAGAACGGTCACTATGGGGGTTATTCGCATCAGATCTGTTTTATTTTTTCCTGAATAATTTTGTTGGTCTTGTCAAGTTGCAGGGCTTTTTTCCATTCTTCCTGTGCCTCGGCGGTTCTTCCCAGGGCCGAGAGGGCATCGCCTTTTGCATCAAAATACCCGGGGCTCAGCAAAGCCTCTCCGGCAGGAATAAACCCGAGGGTTTTCAGGGCCTCTTCAGCCTTTTTATTGGCCGTTAAAACCTGCGCAAAAAGTATTTTGCAGGCATTGTTGTCCGGGTACCCGGCGCTTAGCGCAGCGGCTGCCGGCAAGGCTGCTGCCGGCTGAGATGCCAGGATATGCCGTATAAAGAAGTACTGCACATACGGGTTGTCAGCATGGCTTTTGGCCAGGGTTTGCAGGGTTTCGCCTCCTTTGAGTGCAGCCATCCCGGCTTCTGCTCCTGCTTTTACAGCAGCATCTCCACCCAGGCGAAGGGCTTCTTCAAAGGCTATTTCGGCGTCATCGGGCCGGCGGTTCTGCTGCTGTGCCAGGCCCAGATATAACCAGATGGCAGGTTGATTCGGGAAGTAAACGGTAGCCTGATCCGCATCTTTTTCCAGGCGGGCAAAATCAGCCAGGCGGTAGTCGATCTGGAGCAGGGCCAGCCATACTTCAAACTGGTTTTTGTCCAGCTCCACGGCTTTGCTGTAATGCGTACGGGCCTGCAGGGGTTTCCCCAACCGGAAGCTGATATCGCCGGAATAGAGATAAGCACGGGCCTGATCCGGGTAGGCCGCCGCAAGGGCCTGCGCACTTTCGAGCAACGATTCCAGGCTGGCGGCATCATTCCCGAACGCCCGCAGGTGGTTTCCCAATACATTTACTTTTAACGAATAGGGGAAGGCCGCCTGCTGCAGCACCTGACCAGTAAGCTGACGGGAGGCTTCCCGGTTTTTCTCCCCGGCATACAGCTCACTGAGCAGCCCGTAGGCATCGGCAAGATCGGGGTGCCCGGCAATGGCCTCTTCCAAAAGCTTTATCGCCTCTTTCTGCTTCCCGTTACGGATCAGTATAGCGGCCTGGTTAAGTACAAACTCCGGGTTCTCCGCTGCCATTTTATCGCCTTCTTTGAGGGCGGCTTCTACCTTATTTTCCTTCAGCAGGATAAGCTGCCGGGCTTTCGTGATCTTTTCTGAAGCGCCAAATTGCTTTTCTGCCAGCTCCAGGGTTTTCAGGGCTTCTTTAGACTCTCCTGCATCGGTCTGGAGCTCAAGCAGGTGATAATAGGCATCGGCATCACCGGGCTTCAGACGGATAAGCTCACGCCAGGCGTTCCGGGCTTCTTTGCTTTTATGATTTTTCTGCAGGATACCCGCATAATTCTGAAGGTAGTAGACGCTGCTGGGGTCAAGCTCTACGGCTGAGGCCGCACTTAATTCTGCTTTTGCGTTCTGTTCGAGCGCGCTTTCGGCCCGCGACTTCATGTAAAACGCCGCCGCCGACTTCTCGTTCACTTTTACGCAGGTCTCAAACTGCTTCAATGCCCCGGCATAATCTTCCAGCACAAAAAGCTTCATGCCCTCTGTGAAGGTGCTTTCTCCTGCCGTAGCCTCTGGCCGGGTCTGCCCCAGCGCCACTGCTGAAAAGAAAAAGAGAAAAGCCAGTAATCGCATGGTGAATAATGATATGCCTTTAAAAAACGTAAATTTCACTATTTTCTTGTTAATGCGCAAATCAGGGGTTGTTTCTTTCGGGCCTGCAGTACCCTTCTGTTCGGGTGAAAAACAGTTTTGACGGTCGTAAAACCACCGGAATTCCCGAGTTTCCCTTATCTTTGGTTTCGTTTTTGTCGGATGACCCTATTTATCAATCAAAAGTGTCTGCGTGTCATGGGGCTGAATCCTTGTTTCCCGGTATTGATCTGCCCGGTCAGGCACATAAGCAAATCGTTCTCTTTTACGGGACTAGTGGTGCTGTGCCTGCTTTCTTCTCTTGCTGCACCCGCCCAGTACGACTCACTGCTGCATAAGCCGTACGGTAAAAAGGTATTGGGTATTCATGCCATGTATACCGACCTCATCCATATAAGCGACTCCGTAAAACGGGCCGAGAAAGCCGAAGAAATTAAAAGCTTCGCCCGAAAGCACAAAGACCGGCCCCTGGAGCTGAACGTAGACTTTTTTCTTGTTTTCTGGAATACCTTCTACCAGCTTCAGCCCAAAGACGTATCCCTTGCACAGCTAAAGAAGCAGCTGGACCGGGCTACCAAAGAAAATACCGATTTTTTGCGGGCCCGCTCCTTACGGGCCTTAGCCGAATTTTACTGGAAGATCGAGAAAAATTACGAGCTGGCTTTTGAGCAGTACCTGCTGCTGGACAAAGAGCTGACCACCATAGATGCAGACCAATACCCCGAAATGGCCCGCGACCTGATGCAGATAGGAGAAGCGTATTTTTATTTCCAGGATTACCCGCTTGCCAAAAGCTACTTCAAAAGAGCCGTGGCATTGCCCGAGAATACGTTTAATACCATGGTCATCAATGCGGCACGGAACAACCTGGGCTTATGCTACCAGCAGGAAAGTAAGCCCGACAGCTCCGATTACTACTTTGGGCAGGTGCTGAAGACCACTTTCCCCGAAGCCCAGGTCTGGAAAAGGATAAGCACGGGCAACATGGGTGCCAACCGCTACCTGAGCGGACAATACGACCTGGCCATTCCCCTGCTGGAGACTGATTTTTCCGGTGCGGTGGCGGAGAACGACTATGGCTGTGCTGCCGGGGCTTCTATCCTGCTGGCCGACATCTACCGCGAAAAAGGGAAAATGGACCTGGCGAAAACATTCATTGCCCACGCCCGGCACTACATTCAAAAGGCCGAACAGCCCGACCGCCTGCGGCTGCTGTACCCGGTCATGAGCAAATGGTATGCCGCTGCCGGAGATATGGAACGGTCCAAGCAGTACGTAGATTCCTCCATAACCGCACTAAACCGGTACAATGAAAAATTCAGCGCATTAAAAGTATTGCGGGCCCAGCAAAAAGTAGACCGCCAGAACGAAGAGCTGCACCAGGCGGCCATTACCCTGGAACGTGAAAGGAAAGCCGCCGAAAGAAACCTGCTCCTGCTGCTGGTGCTGCTGCTGTGCATTGCTATGGCCCTCACGTATTTTATCCAGAAGAAAAGACAGCTGGCCAAAGACCTGAAGCTGCAGAAGGCCTCCCAGGAGCTGGAGGCGGCCCGGCTTAATTTAAAACGATTTACCGAAAGCATCCTGGAGAAAAACAGGCTGATAGAAGAGCTGGAAAAACAGCTGGACAAGCACACAGACCCTGACCTCCTTCTTCAGCTCCAGCAAGCCACCATTCTCACCGAAGACGACTGGCTCCAGTTCAAATCTCTTTTTGAACAGGTGCACGGAGGCTTTCTCTACCGGCTCAGGGAAAAATACCCCAACTTCTCCCCTGCTGAGATCCGGTTTATTTCCCTCACCAAACTCAACTTCTCGACCAAAGAAATGGCCACCGCCCTGGGGGTCTCGTCGCAGAGCATTCGAACCAACTGGTACCGGATCCGGAAAAAGCTGGACCTCCCGGAATCCATGACGGTTAACGAGCTGGTTAAGACGATTTAACGAATATTTCGCTTAAAGTTGTGACGTTTTTGTGACAGCCTGCAGGCTGGCCTCTGCCCTTTCGTGATCTAATTTTGATCCACTTAATTACCGAATAATACGTGCATCAATGAAGCACCCCGTACTCTTTTTCACCGTTATTGTATTTCTTTTTTCGTTAAGCCTTTTTGCCGGCGCTCAGACACCCGATGCCCAGGGTATCGTATATGTTACTCCCAACGGGGGCGGAGACGGCAGCAGCTGGGGAAGCCCGACCTCCAGCCTGCACAACGCCATCAATGCCGACGGAGCGAAAAAGGTATTTGTGGCCATTGGTACTTACAAGGTAGGCAATACCAGCTTTGTGATGAAAAACGGGGTAAAAATCTACGGTGGTTTTGATCCGGCCCATAGCATTACCAGCTTATCCCACACCCGTATTCTTCCGAACAAAGATACGAATGTCGGCTCCATACTGGATGGTGAAAATGTAAGGCCTGTTATCTGGAACGATATGCCGGAACGCGGACGCGGCCCTATGGACACGTCGGCCGTATTAGACGGTTTCACCATTACAAAAGGAAGATATTCCAGCCACGGGGCCGGTATCCGGAATATCAACGCTTCGCCGGTGCTCCGGAACCTGGTCATCAGGAACAATGACTGCTACTACCCGGGCCAGGGTGCGGGAATATACAATTATAATTCCTCGCCGCACATCAGCGATGTATTCATCACCCGGAACTCTGCGTCAGGCAACGGTGGCGGTATCTACAACGACATGGGGTCAAGCCCCTTACTGACCCGGGTTGCCATAACCGCCAACGTGTCAGCCTACCAGGGAGGAGGCATATACAACGATATGAACTGTAAGCCCGTGTACGTCAACGTTCTTGTGGCAGACAATACGGCAAACGGGGCCAGTAATGCAGGCGGCGGTATTTTTCATGCGTTCGGAGAATCGGTATTTACCAACGTTACTTTTGTCAACAACAGCCCTTATGATGTCAATCTCTATGACGGTACTGTTCTGTTTAACAATTCAATAGTAGCCGGCAAGCTACGGCGCGGAGTCTCGGCCACCTATACCGGAAAACACTCTCTCATCAACGGGAACACCGATCTTACCAACGGCAACGTCAATGCCGCCGGCTATTTGCTTACCGATATTTTCAATAACCCGGGCACGGGTGATTATACACTAAAAGACGGTTCCCGGGCAATAGATGCCGGTGACAATACCCTGTTTGCCGGTCTTGATGCCCATACCACCGATCTTGCCGGCAATGCGAGAGTTCATAACTACGCCACCAACGGGGTGATCGATATGGGCGCTTATGAAAGTCCTTTTAAGGGCCCGCTTACCCCCGATGGCAACGGGATCATTTACGTTACCCAGTACGGTGAAGGCAACGGCTCCAGCTGGGCCAATGCCACTTCTGATCTGCACAATGCCATCCATGCCAAGGGTGTGAAAAAAGTTTTTGTAGCGACCGGCACCTATAATGTAGGGGAGAATAGCTTCACTATGAAAAACAACGTGGAGATCTTCGGAGGGTTTGATCCGGCTCATGGCATCACTGATCTTTCTTCCAACCGTATTTTGCCCAACAGGGGCATGGGTGACGGTTCCGTACTGAACGGTGAAAATACACGACCAGTAATCTGGAATGTATTTGACGCAGACAGCAAGATGAACAATACGGCCGTGTTAGACGGCTTCAGCATTATTAACGGCCGGTACGGCGGAGGGCGTGGGGGTGGCATCAACAATGTTTATGCCTCGCCCTCATTGCGCAACCTGGTGATAAGAAACAATTCGGCAGAACGTGGCGGCGGTATCTCCAATACCAACAGCAGCCCGGTGATCATTCATACCGTTATAGCTTCCAACCGGGCGGGAGAGTACGGCCAGGGTGGCGGTGTTTACAATACCGCCGGGTCTTCTCCTCAATTTATAAATTGCCTGATCAACAATAATGAAGCGTATCAGACCGGCACTTTTGACGCGTATGGCGGAGGCATGTGGACGAACGACTACTCTCATGCGCTGCTGATCAACGTCACCATTGTCCAAAACCGGATTGTGGGTAATTCCATATCGGTTGGCGGGGGTTTTGGTGTAGCCGGCGATGCCAGCGCCACTTTATACAATTGTATTATCTGGGATAATAAAAAAGCGGGAAGCACCACCGAAGAAGGAGCCGACATTGTAGACTGGGGGCCGGTTACAATGAAGAACTGCCTCACACAGGTGTATTCTACCGACAATGCCGCCGATCAGAACCTGGTGGGGGCAGATCCTTTGTTTTCGAACCCTTCTGCCGGTAACTTCAGCTTACAGGCTGCATCGCCGGCCATCAACAAAGGGAGCAATGTCTTGTTTACAGGATTAGACGGTGACACCAAAGACCTTGCAGGAAATGCCCGGGTTTACAATTATACCACAGGAGGAGTAATTGACGCAGGAGCATACGAAAGTGTTTTCAACGGAGAAGTTACACCCGGCGCTAACGGTATTGCCTATGTACGGGAAGGTTTTTCAGGAAATGGCGAAAGCTGGGAAACCGCTACCGGCGACCTGAAGAAAGCCATTGAAGCCACAGGAACACAACAGGTTTTTGTAGCCACGGGAAACTACGATGCCCCGGCCGGCAGTAGTTTCAAAATGAAGAACCAGGTGAAGATCTATGGCGGTTTCGACCCCGATCACGGCATCCGTACGCTGGACAACACCCGTATCCTGCCTACAGAAAGCACGGGCGGCTCTGTTCTGAACGGGCAGAATCAGCGGGGAATTATCCGGAATGATTACACTTCGTCTGACCCGCTGGACAACTCTGCTGTATTAGACGGCTTTACCATCATGAACGGTGAAACGTCAGGAAATACATTCGGAGCGGGGATACTTAACGTTTTTGCCTCGCCTGTTCTCCGGAACCTGGTGATTAAAAACAATAAGCTGCCGGCAGGAGGCGGGGCAGGAATGGCCAATGTAAGCGCTTCTCCCGTGATTTCCAACGTGATCATTACCCGCAATGAGGCCTTGCGCGGAGGAGGAATGTATAATATAGACAACAGCAGTCCGGTGCTTACCGATGTAATCATCAGTCATAATAAGGCTACCAGCGATACCCAATTCGGCGGCGGGGGAATATTTAACCAGGAAACGTCTCTAAAGCTTACCCGGGTAACCATCAGCGACAATACGGCAGCAAATGCAGGCGGCGGAATTTACAGCATCAAAAATACCCGGATTGACGCAGGCAATTCGGTTATCGAAAATAACAAGGCCCCTTATGGCGGCGGATTCTACAACAACACTTCGGAAGCACAGTTTACCAACGTGATCTTCCGGGTTAATTCAGCCACGATGGTCGAAAGTGGCAGCGGTGGCGGAGCCCTGTTCAATCAAAAATCAGACTTACAGCTGACCAATGTGCTCATAGAGAAGAACCATGCTAACTTCCGGGGAGGGGGCTTGCGCAACCTTTCCGGGAACCCCGTACTAACGAACGTTACATTTATCCATAATACGGCCGCAGATACGGCCGCTACAGGCGCAGATATTGAAGGTGGCACACCCGGTTTCAACAATACCCTGGTTTTCGGAACGGTGAAAGGCAGCTATACAGCCCGGCATTCCCTGATCCAGGGCCATACAGACTCTGCCAATGGCAACATAGATGCTTCAGGCATTGCCCCCATAAATGTATTTACGGATCCGGAAAACGGGGATTATACGCTGCTGGCATGCTCACCGGCCGTAAACTCCGGCGACAATACCTTGTTCCCCGGCCTCGACATTTCGAAGGTGGACCTGGCTGGCAACCCCCGGGTGTATGATTTTGCAAATAGCAAGAACATCGATATGGGCGCCTACGAGTTCCAGGGTGTTCCTGCAAATTACAGTGCCATAACGTTTGAAGACAGTACCGTGGTGTACGACGGCACTCCGCATGCGATAACGGTGCAAAATGTACTGCAGGGAGCATCGGTTTCCTATCAAATTACCGATCCGGGTAACCAGACCGGCCAGGGAAATTCAGCCACCGCCGCCGGAACCTACACGATTACCGCCACCATAACCCCTCCAGGGAACTGCCTGCCCATAAAACGAACCGCTACCCTGAAAATCAACAAAGCCGCCGCGGTAATTACCGCTGCCCAAACCCAGAAGCACACGTATGACGGAACGGTCAAAAATGTAAATGCTTCGCTGAATCATACCGAAATTACCTTAACCTTTACTCCCCAACGGGGCTATACGGCTGCCGGAACGTATCCTGTGATCGTTTCCGCTTCAGAAACGGCCAACTACCTGGCCGCTTCTGATACCGTTAGCCTGGTGATTGAAAAAAATGACCTGACGGGTATCAGCTTCCGGGACTCTTCTTTTACCTATGACGGTACCGCCAAATCACTGGCGGTTTCCGGGCTGCCCGCCGGCGCTTCCGTAGATTATGCCGGCAACGGGAAAATCAATGCAGGCATTTACACGGTCATTGCTACTGTGTCACACCCCAATTACCGAGATTCCGTACTTACGGCTTCCCTGACTATTCAAAAAGCCACCGCGGTGATCACCACCGCTAAAATCCAGAAACATGTGTATGACGGAACGGTCAAAAACATAACGGCCTCCCTGAATCATGCCGAAACTACGCTCAGCTACTTTCCACAACAGAGCTATACGGCTGCAGGAACCTACCCTGTCATTATTTCTGCAACGGAAACGGGCAATTACCGGGCGGTTTCCGATACCGTCAGCCTGGTGATTGAAAAAGCCAATCTCTCGGGCATCACCTTCCGGGACTCTACCTTTACGTACGACGGTACCGCCAAATCACTGGCGGTTTCCGGGCTTCCCGCCGGCGCTTCCGTAGATTATGCCGGTAACGGAAAAATCAATGCCGGCATTTATACGGTCAACGCTACCGTTTCCCGTCCCAATTACCGCGATTCCGTGCTTACGGCTTCCCTGATCGTTCAAAAAGCTGCAGCACAGATTACCGCCGCCCGGACCCAGAAGCATATCTACGATGGAACGGTCAAAAACGCAACCGCTTCCCTGAACCATACCGAAGCAACGCTTACCTATTCACCCCAGCAGGGTTATACGGCTGTCGGAACCTATCCCGTGATTATTTCTGCAACGGAAACGGGCAATTACCGGGCGGTTTCCGATACCGTCAGCCTGGTGATTGAAAAAGCCAATCTCTCGGGCATCACCTTCCGGGATTCTACCTTTACGTACGACGGTACCGTAAAATCGCTGGCCGTGTCGGGCCTGCCCGCTGACGCTTCCGTAGTTTATGCCGGTAACGGGAAAATCAATGCGGGTATTTACAGTGTCAATGCTACTGTTTCCCGTCCCAACTACCAGGATTCCGTACTTACGGCTTCCCTGATCGTTCGCAAAGCTGCAGCACAGATTACGGCCACCAAAATCCAGCAATACGTTTACGACGGGGCCGTAAAAAACGTAGCGGCTTCGCTGAATCATACCGAGACTACGCTTACCTACTCGCCCCAGCAGGGCTATACGGCTGTGGGAACCTATCCTGTGATCATTTCTGCGGCAGAAACGACCAATTACCTTAAAGTAGCCGACACCGTCAGCCTCGTCATCGAAAAAGCCCGGCTGGCCGGTATTACTTTCCGGGATTCTACTTATACGTACGACGGAACCATCAAATCACTGGCCGTAGCAGGCCTCCCTGCCGGGGCCACGGCAAGCTATACCAATAACGACAAAACCAATGCCGGTACCTATACCGTAACCGCTACCGTATCGCGAACCAATTACCGGGATTCTGTACTTACAGCTACCCTGAAGATCAACAAAGCCACAGCGGTAATCACCGCTGTCAAAACCCAGCAATACGTTTATGACGGAGCCGTGAAAAACGTAACCGCCTCCCTGAACCATACCGAAACTACGCTTACCTACTCGCCCCAGCAGGGCTATACGGCTGTCGGAACCTATCCTGTGATCATTTCTGCGGCAGAAACAGGCAATTACCTTAAAGTAGCCGACACCGTCAGCCTCGTCATCGAAAAAGCCAATCTCTCGGGCATTACCTTCCGGGATTCTATCTTTACGTACGACGGAACCATCAAATCACTGACCGTATCAGGCCTGCCTTCCGGGGCCACGGCAAGCTATACCAATAACGACAAAACCAATGCCGGCACCTATACCGTAACCGCCACGGTGTCTCGCCCGCAGTACCTGGATTCTACCCTGACAGCCGTTCTGAAGATTAACAAGGCCGCAGCGGTAATCACTGCTGTCAAAACCCAGAAGCACACTTATGACGGAACGGTGAAAAATGTAACCGCCTCCGTGAATCATACCGAGACCCCTATAAGCTACTCCCCTCAACAGGGATATACGGCTGCCGGAACGTATCCTGTGATTGTTTCCGCTTCAGAAACGGCCAATTACCTGGCCGCTTCTGATACCGTTAGCCTGGTGATCGAGAAAGCCAACCTGTCGGGTATCACCCTTCGCGACTCTGTCTTTACCTATGATGGCACCGTAAAAGCACTGGCCGTGTCAGGCCTGCCGGCCGGGGCCACGGTAAGCTATACCAATAACAACAAAACTGAGGTAGGCACCTATACCGTAACCGCCACGGTGTCTCGCCCGCAGTACCTGGATTCCACTCTGACAGCCACCCTGACCATCAACAAGGCCTCCTTCCAGGGTGTAGGACTTTCTAACGGTGAATTCACTTACGACGGCTCTGCCCATTTCATTTATGCCTGGGGAGCACCGGAAGGATCCAGTATAACGTATTATGGAAACGGGCAAACCAATGCAGGAACTTATTCGGTAAAAGTGCTTATACAAAAAGAAAACTACCAGGACATGGAGCTGTATACCAACCTGGTTATTCACAAAGCACAAGCGGCTATCTGGGCAGAACCTTTCCAGTCGCACGTATACGACGGCTCCGTAAAAACGGTACAAGCCTGGCTTAACCATTCGGAAACCTACCTGGCATATACTCCGCAACAGGGATATACCGATGCGGGCTCGTATACCATAACCGTTTCGGCCAACGAAACCCAAAACTACTTTTCAACGTCTGCTACGGTCACGCTGTTTATTGATAAGGCCAGATTCCAGGGCGTTTCTTTTCCGGGCGCTGAATACACCTACAACGGCTCTCCGTACGCCTTATCGGTGAACGGCACGCCGGAAGGAGCCCGGGTTACCTATACAGGCAACAACCGGACCAATGCGGGCACGTACAAGGTTACCGCCCTGGTGCAGATGAAGAACTACTATGACCTGGAGCTGGAAGCCGAATTAATCATTCATAAAGCTCCCCAGCAGATCCTTTTTGAAGAAATTGTCTTAAAGCACCTTGAAGATGACCCCGATTTCCAGCTGGAGGCCACCAGTACCTCCGGCCTGCCGGTCTCTTACAGCTATGCTTACGAAGCAGAGCTTCCGCCGGCTACCGTAACGCCGGAAGGCTGGGTGGAGCTCCATACGTCGGGGTATGTAACGATAACGGCTCACCAGCCGGGCAATGAAAATTACCTTCCGGCTGAACCGGTCACCCGGCAAATGAAAATCAACAGCTCAGACGCCACGCTGCATACTGTTATCCTTGACGGGCAGGTTTTTGAAACCCCGGATGCCGAAATCTATTACCTGATCGATTGTGCCGACGAAACCGACCGGGTACAGGCGCTGCTTAAAACAGAGGTAGGCGCTTCTGTAGCGCCCGGCCGCTCATTAACCATTGAGGTGCCGAAACCCGGGATTTACAGGCAAACCGTAGTAATCACCTCGCAGGACAGTACCAATACCCTGACCTACACCATCATCGTAGAGAAACGGTTTAACTTTGACGACATCGGGGTTCAGAAGTTTAATAACCTGTTCCTGGTCAATAATAACCCGCAAACCAACGGCGGATATACGTTCGTGGAATACGAATGGTACAAAAACGGGGAGAAGGCAGGCTCAGGGCAGTACTATTCTGCCGGCAACCAGGCCAGCGATATCTTAGACAAAGATGCGGTATATACGGTACGAATGAAAACAGCTGCGGGCGACTGGCTCTCCAGCTGCAGCTTCCGGTTCCGGTCAGATGCCTCATTTTCCCTGGGTATTTTTCCTAACCCCGTTCAGGCGGGCGGTCAGCTTAATCTCAAAGTAAATGAGCCGGGAGAAGCCCGGGTGCGGATCCTGACATCAACGGGTGTGCAGGTTATGGAGTCAGTGGTGAAAGGAAGCCCGGCTGAAATTAAGCTGCCCGCAGAGATTCCTGCAGGCACTTATATTCTTCAATATGACAATGGAAAATCCCGTAAAAGCATACCGTTTGTTCTTGAAAAGTAAATGTCAGACATGAAAAAATACCTGTCCGTTCTGTTCTTTTGGATGATCAGTCCTGTTTTCGGGCAACAGGCCGCCCACGAATTCTCCTTTTATGCCGGCGGCGGGCCCTCTCTCCTGCAGTACAATGCCGGATCTTCTTTTAACGCGGGCGGGTTGGCCGGATTAGGATACCGGTACTATTTTTCACAACGCTGGTCGGTGGGTAGCGGAGCTGAGTTCGAGGTCTACCATTCCCGGATAAGCCTTGACCGGCTTAGCGGCAGCTCAGACGCCCGTGATGCGGAAGGAAGCCCCTTTGAATTCCGGTATGAAGCACAAAAATACCAGGAAAGCCAGCGCGCTTTTTATCTTGCCGTACCGCTGAATATTCAGTTTGAAACGGGTCATTCGAATACTTCCTGGTACATGAACATGGGAGGCAAGGTAGCCTATAATATCCAGGCCCGCTACCAGGCAGAAATACCTTCCCTGGTCACCACGGGGTATTATCCCGAATGGAACGTTGAGCTGGCTGACCCCGCCTTTATGGGTTTCGGCCAGTGGACCGACCGCCGCTCCGGTAAAAATGATTTCACGACAAAAACGGCCTTTCTGCTATCGGGAGAAACCGGCATTAAGCGGCATAACGGCTTCCTGACCTATATAGGCGCCTATGCCGATTACGGGCTGAACAATATCCTGAAAGCAGGTGAGCGGTCGGCGGTCATCCTGTACATGACCGATACACCCACCCGGTTCTCCTACCAATCGGTGGCCAACTCCCTGAACGGAGACGGCAGCCCCTGGGCCCGGAAGCTGAACCTGGTTTCTTTCGGAATAAAGCTAAGATTCGCCCTGAATTAAATCCTTATCTTTCCCGTTCAGCCCGGCGATCCCGGGCCGACTGATCTTCAGCCACGCCGGCTTTCCAATAAGAAAAGGCATAAAACTCTTCTTTGGTCCAGCGGTTCTCCCGCAGGTGCTCCCGCAGCTCTTTGACCGTACGGTACTCGGCTGCTATATAGGCAAAGCGATTCTCCGCCGGCAATTCCAGCTCCCTGACCGTAGCTGCCAGCCGGCTGCCTTCTTCCGGGTGCGGGTTATGCAGCCAGATGAAGCGGATGTCTGCCCGGGTATGTACCGGCAGCTCATCTTCGGGGCCATGCACTTCCAGCACACATACACCGGAGGCCGGAGCCGGCAGGGATTCCAGGATGCAGCTCAGCACCGGTAGTGCCGTAGCATCGCCCGCCAGCAGGTAATGGTCTGTACGCGGGAACAGTTCTTTCTCCACCGCTTTCATGGCCACGCCCAGCTCGTCGCCCGGCTGCGCATGGATGGCCCAGCGCGAGGCCGGGCCGTTTTCGCCATGATGCACAAAATCAATGACCATTTCCTTTTTCACCAGGTCAATGGCCCGGTGGGTATATGTTCTTACCGCGGGCACCAGGTGCGGTTCCGGGTGAAGCCAGATCTCCAGCTCTTCGTTGTACTCCGGGAAATGCACCTCTTTCACCCCGGCAGGGGGAATAAAGATCTTGTTGTTATTTCCTAACGTACAGTCTTTGTATTCCGTTACAGCATCGCCTTCAAGGGTTACCCGTATCAGGTGCGGAGTGATATACACTTTCCGTTTCAGCCGTAAAACATGTTTAATGATCCTGGGTTTCATCGTATTCCTGTTTTGAGTGATGGGATTCCGGCTATTAAAATGCTGCAACTACCTCGTCAATCATAGCGTTGACAGAGGTTATTCCGCCGCCGGCCAGGTACCAGATCTCCGGGTTAAGGTAAACGATCTTCCCGTTTTTATAGGCATTGGTTTTCTGTACCAGCACATTCTCGATCTCCGACTTCTCCGCCGCTTTTTTGTTGACCACAGCACCCCTGTCTATTACAAAGAGATAATCGGGGTTGGTCTGCTGGATAAACTCGCTTGAAACGGGCTGTCCGTGTCTTGATGCTTCTATGTTTTCCACGGCTTCCTTCACGCCCAGCGCTTCGTGGATAAAACCGAAACGGGAATGCCGGCCGTAGGCACTGAATTTACCACCGTTGTACAGGGTAACCAGTCCTTTTCCGGGAGCAGCTTCAATTTTCTCCCGTGCGGCCTTAATTTTATCGTCGATCCGGCTGAGCTCCGCATCCACTTCTTTTTCCTTTCCGAAGATCGTGCCGAAATACCGGGTCTTGTCCCTGAACGAATCCAGGAAATTCTCCTGGTCAATCCGGATATACACCACCGGCGCAATTTTTTTCAGTTCGGGATAGGAGCTTTCCAGCCTTTCCGACATGAAGATCACTTCCGGGTTCAGAGCGGCCAGCTTTTCGAAATTCACCTCTTTTACCGACCCCAGGTCAACCACTTCCGGGTCATCTCCGTATCGGGCAAGGTGGTGTGGTAAATGCTCTTTCGGAACTCCCAGCACTTTTATCCCCAGCACATCCAGGTTTTCCAGGCTCACGTAATCCAGGGCCACTACCCGTGTGGGGTTATGCTTCACCTGTACGGTATCCAGCTCATGAATCAGGGTAATTGTATCTCCGCCGGTGGTTCCGTCAGAGGTTCCTTTATTACAGGCCGTTAAAGCAATGGCTAAAGCCAGCATCGAAATTTTTACGATATTTTTCATCTTTACAACAGTTTTCAGCCTTCTGCGGTCAGCCATCCGTTCTGTTCATTAACGATGAGATCCGTTTCTGAAAGCGGTCAGCTGACAGCTTATGGCTATGATCAATAATAATTACAAATTCTTTTTCCGTCTGTTTCCACAATTCTAAAATCCATATCAAACACGCTCTGCAGCACTTCGGGCACGATTACCTTATCTACCTCATCAAAAAAGGCAACCCGGCTGTCTTTCAGCGCTACGATAAAATCAGAATACTGCGAGGCAAAATTAATGTCGTGGATTACCATCACGATGGTCTTCCCTTTTTCATCGCAGAGCCTCCGCAGGGTTTTCATGATCTGTACGGCATGCTTCATATCGAGGTTATTCAGGGGCTCATCCAGCAGGATATAGTCGGTGTCCTGGGCCACCACCATGGCCAGGAAAGCCCGTTGCTTCTGTCCGCCGCTGAGCTCATCCATATACTGCCCGGCAATGTCTTGCAGGTTCAGGTAACCGATCGCCTCGTCTATTTTTTCCTCGTCGGCAGCCGTCAGGTGGCCCTGTGAATACGGGAAACGCCCGAAACTCACCAGCTCTCTTACCGTTAGCCGGAGGTCTATAAAATTGGCCTGCTTCAGGATAGACAAATGCTGGGCCAGGATACGGGTCTTATACGCTTCGATATCGCGCGAATCCAGCAGCACCGTACCCCCGTTTTGCTTCAGCAACCGGCTGATAATGGATAACAGCGTGCTTTTGCCCGCCCCGTTACTGCCAATCAGCGAAGTGACCTTTCCCCGGGGTATACGCAACGATATTCCATCAAGAATGACTTTCTCCCCGTAAGACCGCGATATGTCTTTTACTTCTATCATAGCTTCTTCGCCGTTAAAAGGATGTACAGAAAGTACGCTCCACCGATAAAATTGATCAGTATGCTGATGGTGGTGCTCATGTTAAACACACGCTCCACCATCAGCTGCCCCGCTACCAGCGTAATGCAGGATATAAGCCCGCAGGCCGGCAACAGCACCGAGTGCCGGTGGGTTTTGAACAGCTCATAGGTCAGGTTGGTTACCAGGATCCCGAAAAACGTGATCGGGCCCACCAGCGCCGTAGACACCGAAACCAGCACCGAAATAATGAATAAAAAGGCCGCTACCACCCGGTTGTAATTGACGCCCAGGTTAATGGCCTGCTCCCTGCCCAATGCCAGCACATCGAGGTATTTATGGTACCTGACCGCCAGTACCAGCATCAGCCCCCCTGCCCCGGCCGCATAGCTAATCAGGGAAGTATTCATCTTATTGAAAGAGGCAAAAATGCGGGCCTCCACCAGTGAAAACTCGTTCGGATCAAGCAGCATCTGGACAAACGAGCTCAGCGTGGAAAAAAGCGTACCCAGGATCAGTCCCGTGAGCAGCAGGAAGTACATGTTGTTCTTCTCCCGCCGGAACACGAAAAGATAGATCAGCACGGCAAATCCCAGCATCATCAGCACCGACCACCCGAAATTCCGTGATTCGGTCAGCACCCGGAAGGTCTTATCGCCGTACAGGAATACAATAATGCTCTGGAACAGGAGGTATACCGCCTCAAAACCCATAATGGAGGGCGTAAGTATCCGGTTCCCGGTAAGGGTCTGAAACACCACCGATGAATAGCCGATGCTCCAGGCCACCAGCAGCAGGGCGGCCACCTTCCAGGCCCGTCTTTCCAGCACGTAATCCCGGTTCCCGGTCAGGTCATGAAAAAGAAATAAGCCGACCAGCAACAGGGTAAATATCGCCAGGAGAACCAGGGAGATGCCGTGCTTTTTCATCGCTTTCTGAAAAGTAAAATGAGAAACAGCACTCCGCCTGCAATACCTACCACCACCCCGATGGGCACCTCAAAGGGAAACATCACCAGCCGGCCGGCAATGTCGCAGACCAGTAAAAAAAGAGCACCGAAAAGCGCCGTATAGGGCAGTGTTTTGCGCAGGTTGTCACCGTACACCAGGCTTATGATATTGGGTACCACCAGGCCCAGGAAAGGGATCACCCCTACGGTGATGACTACCACGCTAACGGTAAGCGACACACAAAATAAGCCGGTATTTACCACCTGCCGGTAATTCAGACCCAGGTTCTTCGAAAAAGCCTCTCCCATACCCGCCACCGTAAACCGGTTGGCGTACAGGTAGGTGACCAGGATAGCCGGCACCGAAAAAAACAGCACTTCGTAATTGCCTTTCAGTACCGACGAGAAATCACCCACCAGCCAGGCGTTTACATTTTGTACAATATTGTAGCGGTAAGCAAAGAAAGAAGTGACCGAGCTGAGAATGTTACCGAATATGATCCCCACCAGGGGAACAAATATGATGTTCCGGTACCGGATACGGTCAGTTATGTTCAGAAACACCAGGCTGGCGGCAAAAGTAAAAACGAAAGCCATGAGGGCCCGGTTAAGCAGACCGCTCTGCGGCATCCAGAGAAAAGCGATCAGCAGGCCCAGCTTGGCGGCATCCAGTGTACCGGCTGTGGTGGGGGATACAAACTTGTTCTGCGTAATCTGCTGAAGAATCAGGCCCGATATGCTTAAACCTATCCCTGCCAGGATGAGCGAGAGGGTCCGCGGTATACGACTGACCGTCAGGATCAGCATCTCCTCGTCGTCAGGGTGAAAAATATCAGTTATGGAAATATCTTTTACCCCGATGAATACGGAAACGCATGCAACCAGAATAAGCACTATAAGATACCCCGCAATCTTCAATTTATACTAAATCTAAATAACAGGCAAAAATAAGGGATAATTACGAAAACAAAAAATGCAGCCGCTTATTGATTTAAGCGGCTGCATTTCCTGTAGACGTATTATTTATTTTGCTGTTACACGCACTGCGATCCTGCGGTTCTGGTTCCGGCCTTCTTCGGTAGCGTTATCGGCTACCGGGTGCAGCGGTCCGTACCCTTCTGATTCCAGCCGGTCAGATGAAATGCTTCTTTGGATCAGCCCGGCCACCACGTTAGCGGCACGTTCTGCCGACAGGCGGGTATTTACTTCGTTTGAACCGGTGTTATCGGTATAGCCGCCCACTTTGATGCTTACCTGGGGATATGCCTTCAGAATCTCGGCAATATTATCCACTTCTTTTTCCGAGGAAGAATCAATTACGGCGCTTCCTGACTCAAATGTCAGCTTACGGAAGTTGAACCAGGTTTCTTTATCTACCGCCTTCTCTTTATTTTCTATAAAGCTGATAAGCTCATTTTCAATAGACTGCTCGGGAAAGCTCAGGTGCACGCCCGTTGAAAGCGTTTTCAGGATCATGGTTTCCGCGCTGTCGCTTAGGGTCTCTGTTGAATCTTCGGCTACCGTAGCTACTTCCGAAGCTTTGTTCTGGCAGCTTTTCCAGAAATACAATCCGCCGAGAATAAGCAGTGCCAGGAGCAGCCAGGGCAGCAATCCGCCCGGTATACCTTTTCCTTCTCCTTTTCCGGGAACATATTTCGCATTCATGTCTCCCGCAAAGTTCCCCAGCGAATCAACACTTAAAATACTGCCTATACCGGCCGGGAGCACCTCTTTTACCGCTTCTTTCTGCTTCATCAGCAGCGAGGCAAAACCCGAAACCCCCAATCCTTCTTCCTCCACTCTTTTACCCAGCACTCCCGTTAGCAGGGACGTTGCCAGGCCCAAAAGGGCGGAAGAATTGGCTTTAATACCGGAAATATTCCCGATCAGGTCTTCCAGCATGCCTAACTTATCTCCGAATACGGACCGGAGTATTTTACCGCCCGAAGAAATCATTCCTGCCGCCTGCCCGTTTCTGAACGATTCTGCAAGATCACTACTGAACTCATCATTGTGAGTGTTGTTGTTAATCAGGGTCAACAGATCACCTGCCCCCTGAATAGTAGAAGCTTTTCTCATAAATCCAGCCAATATAGCTGGCAAACCGGCAGACAGGCCCGAGATAATATCTGCCGTATCCTCTTCGAGGAAATTACTGATTCGCGAAATAGCGGCTGTTGTCAGCTGCCCCTTTACAAGTTGCAGTATGTCCATTAACTTAAAGTATGTTTAACGAATTGTAAGGTATGTTTAACTAACGCTCTATTATTTTGACGTGCGAATTAAAGAAAAGTAACGCTCAAAATAAACAATTATATTATAATGATTATGCAATAGTGACTTTATTTATTTTTAACGGTCCGTCTCAGGGCGTAGTTTTTCGGGCACCTTCTTTTCGTTAATGCTCACTTTTCAGATTGTGCTCTTCATCGTACATACCGTCCAGCTCATCCAGTTCGGTACCTTTCCACAGGGCAATTCCCGACAAATAAGACACTCTGCCGATCATGTGGGCAGCCACCGGGGTGGTCAGCAGCAGGAAAAATCCGATGGCAATGGCTTTGGTGGTCACAAATACTTCGGGAAATACCATAGCCGCAGCGGTAAGCAGAAATCCTACCCCCAGTGTAGAGGCTTTTACCGTTACCGAAAGCCGCAGGAAAAAGTCAGGCATCCGCAGTATACCGATAGAGGCAAACAGAATGGCCAGCGTTCCAATGGTACAAAACAATATCAGGATAATCTCTTTCATAAGGATAAAATTAGTTCCGGGTGGTTACTTCTGTTTTTATGCTTTCTTTTCGAGGTAATAGGAAAATGCCACAGTACCCAAAAAAGCAATCAGCGCCAGGATCATGGCTACATCCAGGAACAGCTCTTTACCGGAGCGGATACTGAATACGGTAATAAAAGCAATACCGATGGTGATGATCAGGTCAAGGGCAATCACCCGGTCAACCACCCGCGGCCCCCTGACAAAACGGATAAACGTTAGCATCATGGACACCGACAAGAGCGGTAAAATCACGTAGTCCAGGTAGTTATTTAAATTCATCTTAATATTTCAAGTAAGCGGCGTTCAATGCCGTTTTTGGTTTGCTTTATAAAAGAACGCTTATCTTTCAGGTACATGACATGAATATAAAGCGTTTTTTTGTCTTCACTGATGTCCAGGATCAGCGTACCGGGGGTCAGGGAGATAGCCGTGGAAAGCAGGTTGATCTCCAGGTCGGTACGGGCGCTCATGGGATATTTCACAATGCCCGGCTTAAAAAAGTATTTGGGAGTGATTACATCGTATGCTACCTGTATATTGGCCTTGATCATCTCATACAGAAAATAAAAGATGAGGTAGATGGTCTTGGGTACCCGTGTAAAGTAGCGCTGGTCTTCTTCCGCCCTGTTCATCACCCAAAGAATAGCAAACCCGATCAGGAAACCAAACAGGAAATTGGAGTAATATAAAGCCCCTGTCAATGCCACCCAGATAAAGGCCAGCAGCAGGTTCATTAAAAATTGTTTGATCATAGCTGTACGTGTTTATTATCCCAGCACCGCCTTAATATACGGCGCCGTATTGATCATCTCATCGGTTATCCGGTCTACCACCTCTATGAAAAACTGGGCATCAAAGCCTATGACCAGGCTGCAGCAACAGAGCAGCACTACCGGAAGCACCAGGAAAGCTTTCTTATGCCGGGGCAATGAGGCAAAGGTATCCTGAATGCGCTCGTCGCCCGAAGGGTTCTTCCAGAACGCCTCTGACCACATCCGGGCAATCACAAACAAAGTTACAAAGCTGCCAATAATAAGGGCGGCCACCAGCAGGAAATTCCGGCTGTCCACCCCCGCTTCAATCAGGTACAGCTTCGGCCAGAAGCCCGATAACGGGGGTATCCCCACCAGTGAAAACAACACCAGGGCTATAACCAGCGATATGCCCGGGTATTGGGCGTAAATGCCCCCCAGCAGTTTGATATTCATCGATCCCCGGAGCTGGCGGATCAGCCCGGCAATGAGAAACATGTTGGTCTTCACAAGGATATCATGAAAAAGATACAAAACCGCCCCCATCATAGCCACTTTTGAATACAGGCCCAGACCGCCCACCATAAAACCGATATGGCAGACAATCAGGGAAGAGAACAGCCGCCGGATATTGTCTTTGATCAGCGCACTGAACATGCCCGTAACAATGGTGAAGACTGCCAGGATAACCAGCAGGTTTTTCAGGTTATCGTCTGGTGTAAAAAGAAGGGTAAATACCCGGAACAGCGCATAGATCCCCACCTTGGTCAGCAAGCCGCCGAAGGTAGCCGCCACGGCCGACGGCGGGGTATGGTACGACGACGGCAACCAGAAATAAAGCGGGAATACGGCCGATTTGATCCCGAAACCCAGCAGGAAGAACACCGAGGCCAGGTTGGTCAGCGACTGGTTCTGTACCTTCGGAATCCGCAGCGCCAGGTCAGCCATGTTCAGTGAGCCGGTGATGCCGTAAAGCACCCCGATCCCCGTTAAAAAAAACATGGAGGCCAGGATATTCAGCGCCATGTATTTCACGGCTCCTTCCAGCTGAGCCTTCCGCCCGCCGAGGGTCATCAGCACAAAAGAAGAAATGATAATGACCTCAAACCATACGTACAGGTTAAAAATATCACCGGTTAGAAACGCTCCGTTCAGTCCCATCACCAGGAAATGAAAAATCGGAAAATACCCGTACAGCATACGCGCCCGGTTAATTCCTGCTGCCGAAAAAACAGATACGGCCAGCGAGGCAATGGCCGTGATCAGCACCAGCGAGCTGCTGAACAGATCAGCCACAAACACAATGCCGAAAGGAGCCCGCCAGTTGGCTGCATTCATGATCAGGATCCCTCCCGAATATACCTTATAAAACAAGGCAGCCGCCGAAATCAGCCCCAGGAAAGCCGCCACCACACTGATGTACCGCTGTGTAACCGTTTTCCGCCAGAAAGCCAGCTGCAGCAGGGCGGCCAGCAGGTGAATGATCACGGTTGCTATTATACTGTTATCTGTCATATATCTTCTTCTTCCGGGGTATTCAGGTCATCCAGGTCATCTGAGTCTACCAGCACATAAACGCGCTTCAGCAGCACAATGGCAAAAGCCGTTAAGCCGAAGCTGATTACAATGGCCGTCAGGATCAGTGCCTGGGGAATAGGGTCGGCATAGATATCGTTGAAAACCTTCAGGCCCGGCGGAATCACCGGGGGCTTGCCTGCCGTAAGGTTTCCCAGTAAAAAGATCAGGATATTGGTGCCGTTACCCAGCAGCAAAATACCCAGCAGGAGCTTGACCATACTCCGCCGGAGTATCATATACATGCCACTGGCATACAAAATCCCGATAAGACATACCAATATCAGCTCCATACGCTTATTCCGAAAACAACGATATCGTAAAAAGGATGGTCAGCACCACGCCCACCACCAGTAAATACACACCTATATCAAAAAACAGGGTGGTGCCCACATTTCCAAATACCGGGATCTGGTCAGGTACCCACAAAGAGGTCATTACCGGCTTCCTGAAAAATACCGGCACCAGCATGCTTGCGGTAGATATGCCCAGCCCGATCGGGATCAGCGATAACGGCTTATACCGGATGATCCGCATGGTATTTTCCACCCCGTTGGCAAAGCTGTGCAGCACAAAGGCAATAGAAGCCACCAGGCCTCCCACAAACCCGCCTCCCGGCGAGTAATGCCCCCGGATCAGCAGGAAAAACGAGAACAGCAGCAGGATAGGTAGCAGGTACTGCGATGCCGTTTGTAAAATAGTGCTTCTCATATCTGTTATTCTTTTTCAGATGCTTTTAACCGTAACTTCAGCAGGCTGTACACGCCTATGGCAGCCACACTCAGCACCACGATCTCAAACATGGTGTCAAATCCCCTGAAATCCACGAGGATCACATTCACTACATTCCGCCCCTTGCCCAGCGTATAGGCGTACTTGGCATAAAAGTCTGAAATGTTGTACCGGGCAGGCTCCATCAGCACCCGCAGGCAGATAATGGCCAGCAGAACGCCAAAAAGAATGGAGATGGCGGCATCACGCACCATCACCTTCAGCGCCTTTACTTTCAGGAAAGGCGGAAGGCGGTACAGCACCAGCACAAAAAGCACCACGGTAAGGGTATCAATCGTAAATTGGGTCATGGCCAGGTCAGGCGCGCTGTAGATAACAAAAAGCAGACAGATGGCATAACCCACAATACTCATACACACCACGGCCGTAAGCCGCGACGAGGTCTTCAGCGTTTTATAGAGCGCCCCAACCAGGATAAATACAATAGCGATATCATAGAAGCGCACCGGCGACAGCTTGCTGAAATCAATGCGGAAAGGCCCGCCCCGGTAAACCTCATAAATCAACAGGGCCTCGGCAAACAGGATGATCTTGATAATGTACGACCGGAGGTAACCGTCATGAAAGAAGTTGGTATAGGCCGCGGCCACCTGCTTGGTACGGATATACATTCTTCCGAACACCACACCGGGCCTGATCCGCTCCAATACCGAAATGAATTCCCATCTGCGGAAACCCGGCGTATTGATAAAATACACCACCAGGCCGGTTGCCAGCGTGCCCAGGCTCAGGATAAATACGAGGTTAAAGCCGTGCCATACCTTTAGCTGCACCGGGATATACTGCTGGAAAATGCTTTTCACCGCCGGCTCAGCCAGGTGGGCGCCTGTCCATCCCGGAAACACCCCGGACACTAGTCCCAGCACAGCCAGCAGCAGGGGCGGTACCCAGAAACCCGCCCCGGGTAAATGAACCTGCCGGTACTCTTCCCGCTCCCTGCCCGTAAAGGGCCTTACCCCGGCAAGAAAAGCGGCCGCCACCAGGCCCACATTGGTCACGATAGCCACCCCGGTAAAGTACCAGGCCCACAGGGGCTTATAATGCAGCGTAGATTCATATATGAGGTCTTTCCCGATAAAGCCAAGGGTAAAAGGCAACCCGGCACCCGAGAGTGCGGCCAGACCGCCGGCCAGTGCCACGGGCCAGAGTACCCTGCCCAGGCCCGACAGCCGTGTCAGGTCTCTTGTACCCGTTTCATGGTCAATGATACCCGTAACCAGGAACAAAGGAGCCTTATACAACGCATGCGCCAGTAAAAAAATACATGCGGCAATTACGGCGTAATCGGTACCCATACCCAGTAAAAAGGTCAGCACCCCCAGGGCCGAAACGGTAGAATAGGCCAGCAGGCTTTTCAGGTCACGCTTTGATAAAGAAAGCAGGGAAGCATACAGCATGGTAAAGCCGCCCACCCCCATGAGGGTCCACTGCCAGAGCATAGTACCGCCCAGCACCGGCGTAAACCGGGCCAGGAGAAAAATACCGGCTTTCACCATAGTGGCCGAATGCAGGTAAGCAGACACCGGTGTAGGTGCCTTCATGGCTGCCGGAAGCCAGAAATGAAAAGGAAACTGGGCCGATTTGGTAAATGCCCCGGCCAGGAAGAGCAGCAGGATAACCGGGTAATACACGCTCCCCCGGATAGTATCGGCGTGGTTCAGGATATCGCCCAGGCTGTAAGAATCCGCCAGGCTTCCGGCCCATACTAGGCCGGCCAGCAAAAATAACCCTCCCAGACCGGTCACCGACAGGGCCGTCAGGGCGCTCCTGCGCGACTCATCATCGGTATTGTTAAACCCGATCAGGAAAAACGAGCTGATACTGGTCAGCTCCCAGAAAATAAATAAAAGAATGATGTTATTTGACAGCACCAGGCCCAGCATAGACGACATGAAGAGCAGCAGGTAACCGAAAAAACGGTCGAGATACGCATGCCCTTTTAAATAGGCGGATGCGTAAATAAATATCAATGTACCTACGCCGGTGATCAGCAAAGCAAACAGGAGCGAGAGCCCGTCAAGCCTGAAGCCCAGGTTTACCCCTAAGGCCGGCACCCATGACGTACTTTCAAACAGCACCCGCCCTGAACTGATCTCGGGAATCTTTTGAAGAAAATAACAAAAGAGCATGAACGGCACCAACGCCAGTACGATACTTTTATTATTTCTGAAAAATTTTCCAAAGGGAACAAGAAGGCACGCAATAACTAAACCTATGGTAACAGTAAACAGCATTCCGTATGGTCTTGTGAAACCACTAAAATACGAAATCTTTACTTTTTATACAATAATAGGAAGGCCCACCGGCCAAAATTCTTTGAAAAATACAAAAAAAAGAAAGGGTGGATCAGCCCTGCTTTATTCATTCTTCCATCCGGGTTCCCGCTTTTCAAAAAGTGCGGTGATCCCTTCACGGGCGTCGTGCGAGTCCCGCAAGCGCTCTAATGCACGCTTCAGGTAATGAAAACGGTCGGCTGCGGGTACCTCGTCTAGCGCTTTCAGCGCTTCAAATCCCCGTGTAACAGCCAGCGGGGCATTCTCTGCCAGCCGGCCGATCAGGCGCTCTGCGGCACCTTCTTCCAGCAGGCCGTCCACGATCCCGTACTCCATGGCCCGGATCGTTGAAAAAGGCTCACCGGAAATACAGAGCTGCATGGCTTTCTTTTGCGGCATCACCTTCAGGAGCGAGGCCAGCACCTGGAAAGGGAAAATACCGATCTTTACCTCCGGCAATGAGAACTCCGCCTCCGGCAGAGCCAGCACGTAAGTGCACTCAGCCACCAGCAGGAAGCCCCCGGCTATCACATTGCCTTCTACCAGGGCTACGGAGGGCTTGTTCAGCTGCCCCATTACTTCTCCCAAAGAAAGATCCCGGTTTTGAATGGCCGGGTTAAGGCGGTCAGCAGAAGGGTCAGTAAAGGCTTTCAGGTCCATTCCCGCACAAAAAACCGGTCCCTCGGCATCTACCACCACCACACGGACTTCCTTGTCGGCATTCGCAGCCTTCAGGGCATGATCTATCTCATTCACCATGGTGGGTGTAAACGCATTCCGCTTTTCGGGGCGGGCCAGGGTGAGGGTGAAAACGTAGCCCTCTTTTCGGATTCGGATAAAATTATAGGTCATCTTCACAAAACTACTTTTCAAAGCTATTCATTAATGGTTCATAAATCAAATGCAAGGGGCGGTTTCTCTTCTTGCCGTTTATTTTGAACGAACCGCAGAACTTATTGCCCGTTTCAAAAAACTGAAAGGTGCTGAATGGAGTAACACTCTTAAAACCTGGCACCTGCCAGATTCAGCTGAATATCGTAAACGATTTGGCATTCAACCGGAAAGTGTGTCCATAGAAGTGCTACAGAAAACGGCACAGTTTTGCAACCCACTTACCCGAAGCGGGAACTGACATCAGTTACATCCAAAAACTATTGGGGCATAACGACATAAAAACCACACTAATTTACACAGAGGTAGGCAAAAAGGATTTGAAGAAAGTAAAAAGTCCTTTAGACCGTCTTTAAGTACTTGCGCATTAGGGATATTTTTCTCAATTTCCTTAGTATTAAGTTTTTGAAATAATGAAACTTTCATATATTTCGGAGTTGGTGGCAACCCTACGACGACCGTGCATAAAACAGACGACTAAAAAATGAAAAGTGAATGGGACAAATTCAGCCAATATTTTAAACGACAGGAAATTCCTGCGAAGACAATATTGTTGGAAGAGGGAAAAATTTCAAAAACAATGTTTTTCATTGAAAAAGGTTGTTTGCGGACTTGGGTAAATGTTAATGGCAAAGAGATTACTACTCAATTCTTTTTTGAGGGAGATAAGATTTCATCTATTGAAAGTTTTAGAACAAAACAACCGAGTTTGTACACCATAGAAAGCTTAGAACCTTGTGTTTTACAGACTATTTCACAAAAAGATTTTCAGAACATTTTAGAAAGTTCGCCCGAAATAAGAGAAGAAATACAAGAACATTTATACCAACGACTTGTGCAAAGTCAAAAACTTTTCTTTTCATTTTTAAAAAACACGCCTCAACAACGTTATCAAGAGTTAATAGAGAAACAACCTCAAATAATTCAGCGAGTTCCACAGCATTACATCGCTTCATATTTAGGAATTACATCGGTTTCTTTAAGTCGAATTAGAAACAGACGATAATTTTAGCATCAAAGCATTTCTTTACAATTGTTATCGTCCGATAGCGTTTTGACTTCTCAATTTTACACTGTATTTAAAACAGTAAAAAAATGAGAACAGTAATCGTATTCAACCATCCTTACGAGGGAAGCTACTGCAACGCAATCTTAAACGCAGTAACAAAAGGACTTCAAAAAGCCAATCACGAAACTGACTTAATGCACCTTGACAATGACGGATTTAACCCTGTAATGTCAAAAGCAGATTTAAAAGCATTTGTTCAACACAAACCAATTGACCCACAAGTAATAGACTACAACGAACGCTTGAAAAAAGCCGACAACCTAATTTTTATTTTTCCGATTTGGTGGGACATAATGCCGGCAACAACCAAAGGTTTTGTTGACAGAGTTTTAAGTCCAGGAGTTGTGTATGACCATCATCCGAGAGGTTTTGGATTAGTTCCGCTTTTGAAAAATCTAAAAAGTGTAACAGTAATTACGACAATGAACAAGCCAAAACTAATGTACTCTTTGCTTATTGGAAACTTAATCAAAAAGACAATGATAAAAAGCGTTTTCAAGACAATGGGTTACAAAAATCTCAATTGGATAAGTTTTGCATCTGTAAAATCTGTAAGTCAAGAAAAACGAGTAAAATGGTTGACAGACCTTGAAAATAGGTTTGCAAAACGGGTTGGACAATAAGGGCAGCCACCAACAAGCAGTTTTGCAATAGCGGGGCAGGAGTGCAAAATTGAACTTGTGTGCTTCTATCAACTTTTGTACATTAGCCGAACGGAAGTGCTTCGATTGCCCCGCCATCGCAAAGCTGCCGAACGTTAGTGGCAACCTTAAACGACAACTTCCGAAATGATATTACTGTTAGACTTAGACGGAACATTAACGGACACGGCACACGAAAAATTCAAACCATACAAAGATGGGCTTGAAGAAACCAACCTTTCCCAAATTCCTTTAATCAACGGTGCAAAAGAGTTTATAGCACAACTACAATCTAACGGGCATACACCAATTATCATTTCCGACAGCCACCCAAAGTATGTAAACAAAATTGCAAACGACATTTTCAACATTCCTGCATTAAGTTTAGCAGACAAGCCAAATCCTACAAAAACAGCAAACTACTTGCAGACAACATTAAATGGCGGGGCGACAAAAGAAAATACTTTTGTGGTTGGCGATACTTGGCTTGACATTGAAATGGGGCGAGCATTAAATTTCCCTACAATACTTACAAATTTTTACACGGCTACAAGCCAAGAAAACCGAGACGGAATTGGACAAGATTGGCGACATCTAAAAAGTGGTGCAACATATTTCGTAAACACATTCAAAGAAATACACGAAATTTTACTCAATCCGTTGCAAAATCTTTTAGCAGTTGAAGGTATTTTCCAAAACAACAATTCAACAAAAGCAGTTCGTTTCAAAACAACAAAATATCCAGAAAGATTTATTGCATACAGAACACTTGGTCGCCAGCAAGCAGGCGAATGTGATAAATTTGGAGTTGCTGACAAATATTTTGAGTTTCAAAGAGCAGACAGAAGCCAAGATACACTTCAAAAACTTGCAAAAGCAACAGCAAACTTTCTGAACTTTGTTCAGCAAAGTATGCCAAACGTAACGTGGGATTATTTCACGTTTGTTTCAGACAAAAAAACGACACAACCACCAAACAAACTCACAGAACTTTTTGAGTTAATTGAAACAACAATTCCCAAACACAAGTTAATTCTTTGGACTGACGAAATTGACGGAAGTATAAAAAACCAAAAAGACTACAAAAGCCGACAAGATTTTGTAGATAAACACATTTTTCTTTCTGATGAATTAGACTTGCAATGGAAAAATATAATCATCTTAGACGACCAGTTTACAACAGGCGGAACAGCGTATTCAATCTGCGGGAAATTCATAAAGAGCGGTGCTAAGAACATAATTTTTGTAACTTTGTTTTATCTTATCACAACAGTTGAAAGTGAACGAGTTTGTCCGCATTGTGGAACGAAATTGCAAGTGAAAGTGAAAAGAAGTGATGGAACAAGATTTTTATCTTGTGTTCCTCAAAAATATGGGGGTAAAGGATGTGGGAATTTTATAGAAAACATTGTTTAAAATGAGAAACAACAACAAAATAACAGGAATAATTGCTTTGTCTGAATTAAAAGGCATTGGACCGGCTTTTGTCAAAAAAGTAGTTTCTCAAAACTCATTTGAAACAAACGACATCATTAGAGAAATAGCGGAAATTGTTGCTTCTAACAACAAACAACTTGACGATGATACAATTTACGAAGCAGTTGAAACTGCAAAAGAAATTATTTTTAAATGCAACGAAGAAAACATATCAATAATTGATTTTACAAGTTGCGATTATCCGCCATTACTTAAAGAAATTAAAGACTTGCCATCAGTTTTATATTGCAAAGGTAATCTTGATTTGCTTTATCACAAAACTGTTTGCATAATCGGGACAAGAGAGCCAAATGAAACCGCGATAAAGATTGCTGAAAGAATTGGCAATTTTTATTCTCATTCTGATTGGGCAATTTGTAACGGACTTGCGGAAGGCATTGATACATATTCTATCAAAATAGACGGACAAATCCGCAACAAAGTTGTAGGCGTATTGGCAGGTGGTTTAAACTACAATTCCAAAAAAACTTTGCTCAAAAAAACGGCAGAAAATGCTGAAAAAACGCTTGAAAATTACGGTCTTTTAGTTTCAGAAATGCCACCCGACAAAAAAGAAGATACTTTTACAGTTGTCAAATCTTGCAGAATACAAGCAGGACTTTCAAACGGTCTTATTTTAGTTCAAAGCTCTTTGAACGGTGGTTCACGTTTTACGACAAAATCGTTTAGCGAAACACAACGACCAATAGCAATTATCAATCCAATTCCTGCCGACTTTGACTTGCCGACATACAACGCAAACAAAGAAATTATTCAGAACGGCAAAAAAGGACTTGCAAAATTTACAGAACTAAAAGAAGACAAAATTCAGGCATCAAAAATCTTTGTAGTAAAGTCAAAAGATGACTACACAGAATTTGAAAAACTAATGAACGGCAAAATACAAAACATTGAACAACCAAACACGACATTATTCGGATAACCAAGACAAGGCCGCCACTAACAAGGTATTGCCAAAAGCGGGGCTGAACGGCTTCGATTGGGCATTTGTGCAAGGTTCAACATTCGTTCTTCGATTGAACTTTTGTACTAAAAATCCCCGCCTTCGGCAATACCCAAAACGTTAGTGGCAATGGCAGGGCGACACTCAACCAACAGACAGACACCTGACAACAACACAAAAAAACCAAAGCCCACCCACCACCCAAAATTATTTTATGGCTTTCCGTTTTGACTGAAACAATCTGCCATTTGGCTAAATCTGTTTTTTTAAGTCGTTGCAACTTTGCACCAACAAATTAAACAGTAAAAAATGAACATCGTATTAACAGGTTCTCTCGGGAACATCGGGAAAACACTAACACAAGAGTTGGTGCAAAAAGGACATTTGGTAACTGTAATCAGCAGTAACCCCGAAAGAAAAACAGCCATTGAAGCACTTGGTGCAAAAGCCATCATAGGCAGTATGTTTGACGCTGATTTTCTTACAACAACTTTCAAAGGGGCGGACATTGTTTACTTAATGGAAACTATGGAAGCCGCAGGCGATATGTTTGATAAATCGGTTGACTTTATTGAAACCATCAATAAAATCGGGGATAACTACAAAACAGCCGTTGAACAATCAGAAGTGAAAAAAGTAGTGCATTTGAGTAGCATCGGTGCTCATACTAACAAAGGAACTGGTATTCTCATTTTTCACTATAATGTAGAAAGCCGTTTGAGACAACTTCCTGCCGACATTGCTATTAAATTCATTCGCCCCGTTGGTTTTTACATCAATATGTTTTCGTTTGTGCAAACAATCAAATACAAAGGTGCTATCATTTCTAATTACGGAGGCGACAAAAAAGAGCCTTGGGTATCGCCATTAGATATTGCGAATGTTATAGCTGAAGAAATATACAAACCATTTGCCGGCAGAACGGTTCGTTATGTGGCAAGTGATGAAGTTTCGCCAAATGAAATTGCAAAAGCATTGGGGAATGCAATAGGCAAACCTGATTTGCAATGGCAGGTAATTTCTGATGAGCAACTTTTGACTGATTGGTTAAACATTGGTTTCAATGAACAAGTTGCCAATGGCTTTATTGAGTTGCAAAGGAATATGGGTACAGGTGCGTTATACGAAGATTACTACCAACATCAACCAATATTGGGAAATGTTAAACTGGCTGATTTTGCGAAAGAATTTGCAACAGTTTATCATTCAGAAAAAGAGTAATTGTCCAATATGGAAGGAGTACAAAAAAGTACAGTATCAATCGTAGAGAAAATATTTGTCAAATCAGGCGAAATAACGGCTATTCGTGTTTGGAATGGATGCAATCTTTACGAATTGGATATTCATTTGCCAAATGTAGAGTTTAGCAAATGGGACAAAGCACAATCCATAAAATGCAGGATTTCGGCTTTGCATTACACCGACTACACACCTGCAATGTGGAACAACGAAGAAAAAAGTTGCACATTGTATATTGACACAAGCCACAACGGACAAGGAAGTATTTGGGCGAAAAATCAGCGTGTAGGAAATCCGTTTTATTACGCAAAGATAGAAGCCGAAAAACATTTTCCTATTCCAAACAAACATCTTGTCTTTATTGGCGACCAAACAGGCATTGGACATTTTTGTTCTTTACAACAATTAGCAGATAAAAACACTAAAATCAGCGGTTTCATTACATTTAACGATAAGCAAACGGCAGACTGTTTTTATCAAAACTGCCCTTGGTTGCCACTACAAACTGTTTCACTTCAAAACGATATTTATTATCAAACAAAAGAATGGCTGAATAATAACCAATATCAAAAAGACAATTTTGTATTTTATGTTGTGGGTAGTGCCGAACTAATTGTTTCTATTAGGAGGTTATTAAAAACTTACGAGATAGACGGAAGTCAAATAGAATCAAAAGGGTTTTGGCACTAAGCGAAAAAACAATTTTTAAATTTGCATTATGGAACAACGACAAACGCAACGAATAAAAACAATCAGTGAATTTCATCAATTGCGTGGTTTGCATAAACCAGAACATCCACTTATAAGCGTAGTGGATTACAGTAAAGTTCAACGACCCGCAGACATTAGTGCAACAAATTTGGTTTTTGATTTTTATATGATTTCAGTCAAAAGAGGTATAAATGCCAAAATGAAATACGGACAACAGCAATACGATTTTGACGAAGGTCTTATGTTTTTCGTTTCGCCTAATCAGGTTTTCAGAATTGAACCCGAGCAAAATTCAACGACAGAACGTTCAGGTTGGATGTTGCTCATTCATCCCGATTTTTTTTGGAATACGCCACTCGGAAAAACAATTAAGCAATACGATTTTTTTGATTATTCAGTCAATGAAGCCTTGTTTTTGTCAGACAAAGAAGAAAAAATACTCAACGATATTGTAGAAAACATAAAACAAGAATATCACGCCAACATTGACAAGTTTAGCAAGCAGATTATTATTTCGCAAATTGAAACTTTGCTCAACTATTCCGAACGTTTTTATAATCGCCAATTCATCACAAGAGAAAAAACAAATCACCAAATTCTTGACAGATTGGAAAAATTGCTTTCCGACTATTTTAATAGCGAAGATTTAGTAAATAAAGGTTTGCCGACAGTTAGTTATGTTGCTGAAACATTAAACGTATCACAAAAGTATTTAAGCAGTTTATTGAATGTTCTGACAGGGCAAAGCACACAGCAACATATTCACGACAAACTCATTGACAAAGCAAAAGAAAAATTATCTACGACAGACTTGTCAGTAAGCGAAATCGCGTACGAATTAGGTTTTGAACATTTACAATCGTTCAGTAAACTTTTCAAGACAAAGACAAAACTTTCGCCATTAGAATTTAGACAATCTTTCAACTGAAACGAAAAGTTGTAAATTATCAGACGGAAACGTTTGACAAAAAAGCCACAGCCACTAACAAGGGTTTGGCATCAGGCGGGGTGAACGTTCAACCGTGAAAATTCCTATGGAGATTTTCCCGCCCGAACGCCAAGCCCTGAACCGTTAGCGGTCAGGCAACGGACAACTTCAAACTGACATCGCAACCGAATTTAAACAAAATAGACTTGACTATTTAGCCACAAATTGTATTTTGATAAAGAATAAAAGAAGACCTTAAAGAGAATACACTTTTACATTGGACTTGGAGTTATCATTCATTTTGTGATAACAGGACTTTTAATGCGGCAGAATTATTTTTCGATAGAACCGCAAGATACCTTAGTAAGAATGATG